>JACCDZ010564676.1_pt1 | contig 13916 bp, 10 predicted proteins | sample 7449551 | NCBI WGS metagenome assembly JACCDZ01 (sample SAMN15323452, study PRJNA562643) | freshwater metagenome | isolation source: river surface water | place: USA:Blue River Watershed | collected 2017-08-18
AGGGCTTTAAAAACTCTAGCGAAAGTCACTTAATACTTCCCAAAAAACGGTATTTGATATATAAATAAGTAGATGGATTTAGTGGTTTATGGATGAGCATCCCGCAATATTGCCATCCTGGTTTTTACAACCATTCCCATAAAGTCACTCCATTTTCGTGAATTAAAATGCCTTTTGTCATTAGCTAAATCGTTGCTTTACCCTGCATTTAGATTGCTAGTAGGGAAAAGTGCTTAATGAATAACAAAAGGCGTTGAAGGTTTTATTGACCACTTAAGAATTTTCAAGGTAATCCTTGTGACGTTAGATGAAATTGTGAATAGGATAGTGTTGATTAACCGTGCATGGAAGGTCGCAAAAGAAGACCAGCACGAGCATATCAACACTCATCTTGCCAATCGATTAAAACAGCAAAAATCGACCTGGCAAATAGAGTTGATAAGAAGTTTCCCCAACCATGTTTGGCTTAAAAAAGACTTAGACAACTTTCCAGACGGCAGTGTCTTTAGTGTGCGCTGGAAAAGTGGCTCTATTATATCGACGGATGGGGATGAAAAGTGGAATGCTGAGCATATTCCTGCAGACATTGCTCAAAGTTTATTAACTAAATCCGAATTCTTAACTGCCATACAAAAGAAAATTTAACTATGACACCCAACATGTTGACTGCAATTATTACTTTCTCAACAATCCTTATATTCTTATTGAGTGTGTTTTTCTTTAAACGCAGTACTAAGCGATATTTTGAAGAAATAAGATTAAAAAAACGTTGTTTTGACGAAATTCTTGAATCAACAAACAGGCCAATTAATAATCTATCTGAAGAAAGCCAAACTTTTGCACGTGATGTTTGTGCAATAAAGCAACAAGGTAAGCATGATTTTGTGTCTTTTAAAGATGAGCGTATGGAAATTATGCGCCATCCTTCGCAAATTGTTAATGAATTCTCTGTTTCTTCTTTTAGCAGTGTCCCCGCAATTTTAACTGTAATCGGTATATTAGGAACTTTTGTTGGTATCACTATTGGCTTAAGTGGTTTGGGCTCTGATACACAAATCCTCATTCAACAGGCTATGAAGTTGATTGGTGGTTTAGGTACGGCTTTTTGGACATCAATTGTTGGTATGGGATCTAGTTTTCTCTTTATGCTTTTCATGTCTTGGTATGTGTCGAAAGCAAAAGAGGCCAAAAATACTTTTATCAAAGAGATCCAACCCTATTGCACTGTTGTGACAAGTAATGACTTATTGCATCAGTTGGTTTTAGGGCAACGACAGGCTGCAGATGATAGCGATAATTTATCTAATTTAGTGAATGTGCTTACAAGAATAGCAGATAAGCCTGCAGGAGTTACTGCTCAAGAGTTTGAGGCAATATCAAATCAACACCTTAATACTTTGCGCTCAACCTTGGCAGGAGTAGAAACGGTGCTTGTGAAGAGTTTAAGCAAGTTGAAAGTAGATGAAGTCGTATTTTCGAAAACCATTTCAGCACAATTTCAAGCGGTGCTTGATGAGTCGCTGGCATGCCCAATTAGAACTCTCGATGGCATTAATCAAGAGAGTAAACAGAGTAACCAGGCCTTGTTTTCAATAGTGGGGTTATTAGAAAGCGCCTCTAAGAATCACTCGCCCGCACTCACTAAAGATGAGCTTGAAAGTATTCTTAGTAAAGCAGTGACCATGCCTATTGATAAAACGACAAATGAAGTGACAAATTTATTGAATAGTGTTGATGGTAAAATGAGTATGTTCGCCAGCAACATGCTGACCGAAGATAAACTGGGTTCGGCTCTGGCAAAACCTGCTTTAGATATCGCTCAAATAGCCAAATTTGTAAGTAGTTTGATGCATAAGAACCCACTAACGGCTGAAACGTTACATTCTGCATTATCTGAGCTCGTTACAACACCTATCCAACAAATACAGAAGGATATGAGCGCTAATGCTCATAACGCATTAGGGGCTATTGATGAGGTAACCCAATCAGTAAATACACTTGCCAAAGCAAGAGCAAATGAATTTAACGAGCTCATTGATAAAATGGGAATGGAAATTCTTTCGCCTATCGTAAATGAGTTGTCAGAAACAAATAAAGTTGTAGCGAGTTTTGCAGAGATTAGTAATGAACTTAATCAAAGCATTTCGAAAACAGTAGAACAAATGGCTAAAGCCACGGCTACTGTTGAAAAATTTGAATTACATACCCTGAAGAAACTGAACGACTTTGCTCATTCAATGGATGAGTCATTAAATAATTTTGCGATTAATAGCACTGCGGCCTTAAATTCGATTACCAAAGAAATTTCTGGAATTGTTGAATTAGGAAATGCTTCAATTGCAGAGCAAACTAAATCATTTAGCAAAATGGTTACAGATTCTGAATTAATTTATAAACAACAATCTCAAACCTTGATTGATGTTGGTAAAAACTCTGCAGCATTGATGACGTCAGCGAAACAAGAGCTAGAAAGAGGGTTGGGTGATATTGATTCTAAAGTTATCAATATGTCATTGGTTATTCAGGAAGAACTCGAATCGTTTAGAGCAGTTTACCAAGAAAATTTGTCAGATTATTTTAATCAGCAAAACGAGATACTAGATAAGTCTTTAAATGCGCAACGCGATGGCTTAAATGAGGTGGTCGCTAACTTTAAGCACGTATTCGAGGATGAATATAAAAAACGTAATAGCCTTATTACAGATCTCAATACACATCACAAACAAATGATTGATGTCATTGATCGCATTCAATCAATGGCCAAAGCGTTAGGGCTTGAAAATACAAGCTGGGTGGATACCTTACAACAACAAAGCCAAACAGTAAGCCGACAAATGGCTCAATTAGGCCTTGCTTTCTCCTCTGCTTCCGAAGAGTTTAAAGCTTTAACCAGTCAAATGCGCCCTGAAATGGATGATTATTTCAAACGGGCAAATAAGTCGGTCAACGAATATTTCAGTAGCTTTGATGCAACATCATCCAGAATTTACTCCCGTTTAGACAGTGCGGTTGACCTGATGATGACAGTTATTCAAGAAGCTAAACATGAAAAGGACAACATTCTAAAACTTAAAGTAAAGGAAAAGGCTAGCTGATGGATATTGATAGCCGACAGGATGAGCAAATTTTTGATGAGACCGGTGCTTGGCTGTCTATTAGCGATCTAATGGCGGGGTTATTAATGGTCTTTGCTTTGTTACTGATCGTTGCCTTAGCGCAGTTATCCGAGTTACAAAAGCAGTCCAAAAGTAACCGAATTATTATCATTGAACAAATTCAAAAAGGTTTAACCGACGTGGGTATTGAGTCTTTTTTAGATGAAAAGGGCACCTTATCGCTAGTTGACGGTCTGCAATTTGAGCATGGCAGTGCTGAAATAAATGCGCAAGGTTTAGAGTTTCTTAAAAAGCTCATTCCAGTGTATAGCCAGGCTATTTTTCAAAATGCGAATACAGCAACAGAAGTTAATTATCTCATCATAGAAGGGCATGCCGCTCACAATGAATCAGCAAAAAATGCACTGTCATTAAGTGTTAGACGTGCAGAAGAGGTGACTAAAGTTTTACAAGATTTGCCTTTTCACTATAAAGCAAAGTTTATGAATAAGATTTTGCCAGCTGGAAGAGGTGATTTTGATGCCAATAAAGCACTGCCGCCAGAAAAAAATAGAAAAGTGTTATTTCGGTTCGAGTTTAAAAGTTATGACCCCGCAGACTATCTTGACAAGGGTGAAAAAAAGTGACGAATGCCTCGAACTTAAGAGTGTGGTTTATAGAGCCTAGTTTGCCCCAAAAGGTCGCTTTGACTGCTATGCAACCACCTTTAGGTGGTATTGAGCAGGGACAGAATCCTACGGTAAATATTCATGAAAAAGATATAAGACAAATTGCAGCGCGGCTTAAGAAAGGTGAAATCATCTCAGAAGTTGAATGGATAATAATTCTTCGGTCTGAGGATAAATACCTATTGCTGGACAAAAACGAACAATCCAAAATTGTTGCTATTGTTTGGGAGCGATTAATAGCTGATGAGGGTCGGTTTTATCAGTTTTTATTAAAAATAATTGCTGGTTTGGCTCGTGGTTATCAAGCAATGTCAGCCACTTTGTTAGCTTCTTTCCCAAATTTTAGCATTGCAAAGCAATCAGAAAAAACAAAACGAGCCTCAGAAACGGTTAAGTATTTACTTGATGGTGAATATTTAAATTGTGCTAAAAAAATAGTCGATGCCAATCTAACTGTAAAATCTTGGTTTTCGTCTTTTCAAGCTGACTCTGCAGGGGAGCATGTAAATCTGATTTGTCTTAATGCTGCGTTAGCTATAGGCAGATCACCTGAGACTGATGCCTTAACGTGGTGGTTATCTTGTCAAGCGCATTTAGAATCAAAACATACTTTAGAGCAATTAGAATATTTACTGCCAAAAATCAACTATGTTGAACCACGCAGCACTTTTGATACTTGGATCCAAACGCACTGTCTGCCCGATAACGCCAAAACTTATTGGTATCAACTGTCAGAGCAATCCCAGCTAAAGCTTAAAAGTTTTTATCATGTAACAACGTTCAAATCTGTTAAGAAAATATTTGATGCATTATGTGATACCAGAATCGACCCATCTTTAACGGATACTCATGTCAGAAACTTAGAGCGTCGCACAACATTTTGGTCTGATTACAGTAATTGTTTTGGGCGCGTGCGTTTTTTACTTACTCAACGCTCAAAAAAACTACTGGCTCAGAAAATAGATTTACAGCAAGAGCGGGTAACTATTATGGGGCCCTTATCGTTAAATGATGAAAGTGAAATCTGTATTTTTGAAATTGATAATTATATTTTCATCGAGCGTTTTCGAGGTTCTGACTTTGATCTCGGTGTGTTTACCAAAGACCCGATATTAGAACAACAGCTATTTGACTCTTCATATGTTGATGCGCTAGCTATTGCAAAGTTAACACCTGATTGGGTGGTTGACCACAAAGACTATTGGCAAAAACGGTTAATTAGTTTCTTGTCTAAAAAAGGGATCAAGCCTAATAAAAATCATTCACTAGCAAAAAATTGGTTCATGGCACTCACAAAAGAAGAACAAAAACAAGTGGATGAGATGAAAAGTCAGCGAAATTACAACAATTTGGATTTAAGTAGTTACTTTAGAATAGGGCAAAGACTAAGATGATCGAAATGATGATGGACCCCATTACACTTTATTCAAGTGTATTTATTTTGTGTGTAGCATTGTTGTTTGCCGTGAAGTTATGGCGCTCAACTAAAGATTTAACCAAGCAATTACATTACGTTAATACAGAATTGAAGTTGTTTAAACCTAAAGTGCCTAATGATAATGACAAGGTGGACGAGCATGAATGGAGTCCAAGCCCATTAACCATTGCTTATCAAAACCGGGATAAGATGGATGCTAAAATCAAGGCAACTAAATGCCTTGCAACGCCGTGGGCTGCCTATCAAAGAAGCATGCAGTTGCCTAATGTGAATTTTAAACTAAAACCTAATCAGCCTCCGGTGTTACGCAACACCATGCAAGTTAATACATTATTCAATATGGAGACAATTGTTGAGACGCAAATTAACTCGCGTTTATTCACTTCAATTCCAAATATTTTGACTGGTCTTGGCTTATTGTTCACTTTTGTTGGTTTAGTGTTCGGAATTTACAATGCCTCATTGGGTCTAAGCTCATCAGACATAGATTCAGCAAAAGAGGCGTTAAATCCCTTACTGAAAGGTGCCAGTATTGCATTTATTACTTCTATTGTAGGTATTTCTTGTTCAATGGTTTTTTCTTTGTTTGAAAAGATACGTTTTTTTACTTTAGAAAAAGAAGTTAAGCAATTTAGTGATTACTTAGGAACGCACATTGAGTTTATTGACTCAGATAAATTAGCGGCTATGCAACTTGAGGCGATTGAAACTCAAACAAACGTACTAACTCGTTTTCAATTTGAACATCAGCGCATTACAGATGAAACAATTACACGAGTGTCTAAAGAGTTTAGAGATACATTATTGGATAAAGCAGGGTCTGAACTTAAGTACTTAACAGACTTGATTGCTGAGTTGAATAAAAGTATGAGTGACAACCTAACTAGTTTCACTGAGAACCAAATAAAAGTGGGTAATGCAACGGAACAGCTGACAAAGTCGTTGCATGAATCTATGTTGCAGATGACAGACCAAATTTCTGATAGTGTTGAACAGATGGGTTTAAGAGAAGAGACTCGCACCAAGAACATTTATACAACCTTCGAAAATATCTTTGAAAATATATCAAAAATCATAACAAATTCTTCTACAGACATAGCCGAGAGTTTATTCGAACAATCGAAGTTAACTATTGTTAATATGTCTCAGGCTTCTGAATTATTTAATCAAACTATGAACGAATCAGTAAAAGAGTTTGAAAATTTACCGTCTAAAATAACTCAGGCTAGTGAACAAAGCATTCAACATTCTTCAAATCAGTTAAAAGGTTTAATGGAACAACTTTTACCCAATATTATTGAGAAAGTGACTGAAAGCCTAGATCATCAGGTCAGCTCGTTTATAAAACAGATTTCGGCAGCCGAGAATAACATAGCCGAACTGTTACATACCTTCCCAGTTGTCGTGACACAGCTTAGTAAATTAAATACTGAACTTGTTGAAAACGCGCGTGTTATTAGTAGTATTAATGATAGCTCTGTAAAAAGTTTAACGAATTTTGCTGAAACGTCTAATAGCTTTAATCAAAGCGTTTCAAATATGACTGAGGTAAATAATTCTTCTGCAGAAATTGCAAAGCGTTATCACGACTTGTTAATCGGGGTACAGGACGCAGTAAAAAATGCGTCTGATTTCAGCCAATCTTCTGCTCAAACTGCTGTAAAATTGAAACAAGCTCTAAGTGAACACAGTAATGTAGGCAAGGGGATTAAGTCAGCGATTGAATCCTCATTAGAAAAGCTACATACCGGTTTGAGTGATTATGCCAACTTAACGAATAAACATATGTCATCATTAGATCGAGATTCGAGTAAAGTTGCCGCTCATTTAGTTGAAGCGATTAAAGAAATCGATTTGCTTGTAAAAGATATTGCTCGTTCCAATAGCCGTTTGAGTGGTGTAGCGTGAATTTAAAAAATCAAGATGATACCAGCTATATGATGTCAGTCTCTGACGTTATGTCAGGACTGATGTTTATATTTATCATTACCTTAGCAATTTTTGTAATTGATTTCCTTATTGCCTCCCGTGAACAAGAAGAAAAATATGCTGAATTACAGAAATATACAGACAAATTAAAAGGTAATAATGAAGTCCGTTCAAAATTATTAAGCGAAATCCAACAATCCCTAGCGGATAAAAAAATCGATGTTGACATTGACGTTCAGCATGGTGTGTTGAGGCTAAATGAAAATGCCATTCGATTTGATACTGGAGCTTCAGATTTAAGTGAAACACAAGTTGAACGGTTGGGGATTGTTGCTAAGGTGATTGCAACCATTTTACCGTGTTATGGAGCAAATCCCCCTGTTGATGCTGGGTGTATAGAAGATACTAAAGGAAAAATAGACTCGATTTTTATTGAGGGTCATACCGACAATGTGCCAATCACGGGTTCGTTGGCACAAAAGTATCAAGATAATTGGGTGTTAAGTGCTCATCGGGCGATGTTTACATACCGAGAAATCATAAAAAAAGAATCTATATTAGCCATGATGAAAAACAATAATAATCAACCAGTAATCAGCGTTAGTGGGTATGGTGAAGGCCGACCAGTTCCTGGGCACGAGTATGATTTACCTGTTTCTGACCCTATGAATAGAAGGATTGATTTCCGCTTTATTATGACTCCACCGTCCATTACAGAAGCTGAAAACGCTCTTGAAGGAAATCTTTGATAAATGAGTACTCTTTCTGAATTACCATTAGACGGATATTTAAACAAGCTAACTTTAGATATCTCTGCCATGCTTTTCGATTCAGAATTTAGTTCAACAGATGCTGAACTTATCGAGTGCTTTAAATATGTTGCACAATGTCAGCAGCAAGGCACCTTGACAGTAGATTACCTTTCTTTGTATCAACAACGCCTTCTAGCGTGTCTGATATCATTGGATTTAGGGAAGAAACGTAAGATAGGAAACATCTTGGCACTGAGTGATGTTTGGTCCTTATCGGTCGCAATTTTTAATGCCCGTTTGGATGCGGTCACAATAGAGGTTTTACTGAAAAACTTTGAGAATGTAGTAAAAACAAAATCCGTGGAGTCGATTTATCGCATTATTTCTGATGTTGAGTCTTTATCTAATAAAGTGATAGCTAGTCATTTGCCAAGATCAAAACGAATAGAAGAATATAAATATTCAGATATGACTGATACTGATCTAGTCGCTAATAAAACATGGTTCAAAAAGGCTATCCACGCGCAAGTACAGTTACAACTTAATCAAGTTGTTATCTTTAATGATTTTTCAAACTATCAAGATGAAGGTGCGTGGCAAGCGATTGGTAAAGATAGCTATTCTTTTTTACTTACTTATTTAAAAAAAGGAGTTGTGAGGAATGTTTGGATTTTTACAAGTCCCGACATTAAGAAACAGCTTCCTCCGCCGCACCAAGAGGACTGTATTGCATTTAATGATTTGCCTTCTGACATGGTGATAGCCATACAAATTGGTAATTACATTTGGATTCAGACGAATAAATTTGAAAACTTTGGGTTGTATCACCTGCCAGCTAATGTTTCTGACTTATATAAAATTGTCCAAGGTTTAATTAAACAAGATCTTAAATATCATTATTTATTGAGTCGATCAGGTTTATGGCAATATAAAATGTCACTTGTGTTAAAAGGAGACACGAATTTTAGCCCTAAACGGTCTGATTATCTTAAGTAAAATTCTACCATCAATGGTGGTTGCATTGATATTTTTTGTAATGGAATGTTAATTTCGCACGGTCTTTCCTGATTTAATTTCAAATGATTACTAAAGGGAATTGGTTTTAAGATTGATTTTGCATTATTCTTGTTAGCGGTATAAATACAAGTTTAAAAAGGATTTCAGTATATGAGAGTTATTGTCGAAGATAATGCGCTTCCTATTTTAATTACTTCAGCGATCGAATCTTATGATTTTGAACATAAATCTCATAAAAACGGCAAAGGTACATCACAGCTTGAAACTTATGGTTTACTTTGGGGATATATGATCCCAAAAAAAACGGCTGATGGAGAGGATAAGATTGTAGTTACGACCTGTACAGTCGAGACATCAGCTTTAAGACATCAGGAATGGGTTGAACCAAATTATGACTCTATAATTGCTAAGAAAGAAATGATCGAACAGTATTGGCCTCATCTTGAACTTGTTGGCACATTTCATTCCCATCCATATCAATCACTTGACGATATGAAAAATAGAGTAAGTCCAGGTTGGAAGGCATCTGATGGTGACAAGAAACACTGGCCATCTGTTCACGAATGCGCTGCAGCTAATCAACCAGTAATGGCCCATTTAATTATTAGTGTCACTCAGCTTAAAAAGAAAGGATGGGCTTATCCAGAAAAATTATCTGATAGCTACTGCAGTGGTTATTGTTTTGTTGCAGGAATGAAAAAAATTTGGCTTGCCACATATGCAACCGAAATTGATGATTACTGCGATGAAGATGGAAACAAATCTTTTTGCATGTCTAAAGGTGTGGTATTAGATATCCCTTCGATACAAACACAAATGTCAAAAAATAACCTTTGAATAGGTTTGATTTTATTCTACAAAATAATCACCTTATTGTATTAGCGCTCACTTGGTATTTTTACTCCTTGTTAGTTGAAAAGTAATTAGCTCAAAAATAGCCCCCGCGACCCATCCTGTCGCACCCAACTGCCATCATTGCACTCAGTCACAGAGGAGTGCAGATGATGGCAGTAACCCGAACCACCCCCGCAAAAACTAGCCCTGCGGCCACGCGGCCTAACACAGTCAAAGCGCCAAATAATCAACGCTATTTCGTTCTTACCGACATGCCAGCGATTGCGCAGTTATGGCTGTTCCGGTTGGTAATAAAACGCGGGGACCTGCACACATATTTGTTGCAAGAGCAGTTGGTCAATGAGCCAGACTTGGCCAGTCTTGGGTTAAGTCAGCAGATCCTGCGTGTCAAAAAACCAGGGATGGTCAAATTTATTCTGCAAGCGAAGTGCAGGGAGTTAGCTGCAGATCTGAAAGTTGGCATTCCGCAGGAGCTTGCCTCGAATATTTTTGATCTCGCAGTGGTTGTCGGTTTAAACCACTTTGAGGAGCAGTTACTTGCGCTGGCGGTGCTTTTATCGACTAACGATGTTTTGCGCTCATATGCCAGCCAGCTGCACGTTTCCAACTTTTCATGTTTGGAAAAAACATTGCAAAGCATGTTGGATTGCACCACAGACGAGCTCAAGGCTGCATTAAGTGACAAGGGAGCCTTGATTAGCTGTGGTTTACTGTCGTTACACATTCCGTGTTCCTTAGACGATGCCTTTGATTTCATTACGCCTAAATTAGCAACTGAATTGCAGCAAGCCGGTACATCACCACTTATGGTACTGCGTCACCTGTGGCAACCGGCGCCTCTTTCGACACTCCATTTGTCACACTTTGTGCATTTGCAAACAGAGCTGCAGATCTTGCTGCCGTATTTAAAGCCGGCAGTTGCTGACCGAAAAGTCGGGGTGAATGTGCTGCTTTATGGCCCGCCAGGCACTGGAAAGACTGAATTGGCGCGCTTAATGTCAAGTTTAGTGGTTGGTCAAATGTACCAGATCAGTAGTGAAGATGAAGATGGCGACGGGATTACCGGTGGTCAGCGGTTACGCGCCTATCAATGCGCACAGCGATGCTTCGCTGCAGGCGAGCACACGGTGTTAATCTTCGATGAAGCAGAGGACGCCTTTGTTCAAAATCCTTTTAGCCGCAACTTTATTAATCGCAAAGGTTGGATGAATCAATTATTGGAACTTCGGGTTATGAGGGTGAAAATTTTGATTAATTTCTTTATGCATTATGCGCAAATACTGAATTAAAGTTTCAATAAAAGTATTTAAATCAATGGTATAAAATATTAAATATGTGACAGTGCAATTGTGCGAACTTTTGGTTCTCGCTAAAAAAGATGTCACATTTTATTTTTTAAAGTCACATGGTTTGTCTCGGTACTTTTGGTGAGACATGGGGCATTTGGACCTTAGTGCTTTATTTTACGGATTTAAAGTTTCAGTCAACGAGAAATTGATGTTTTAATTGCTCAATGCTCGAACGTCAGTATTCAAAGCAACGTCTCTTGGACGTGGGTAATTGCTATTGATTTACCACCTCATTGCAACTGACGATAACCACGTGTTGCATACCAATCACACCAAACTTTTTCAGGAATAGGACTACTTCGCCGTATCTCGGGTTTGTGCCAAAAGCAGACATTCACTGACATTCGATTAAAGCGGCGCTTTTTACTGAAATCGGACATTACTGAGTATCAACAAATCACTGTTAGCGAAATTTTGATGTTTTCGTAGTGAATCCACTGCGTTAATGGTACGAGCAAGTTCTACTTTTGACGCCAGTTAATTTACGTGGTGATTAACATGGGGGCTTCTAAGGATTCGCTTGGTTGAACTCGTTCCTAAATTTGTAGAAATTCACTAGACATGTGTTTCAGACATACAGTTAAGAGGACTGGCAGTCACTTCGCTTGCCCGTAATACCTATTATTTAATTTAGCTCCATATCCCTGATTACTAGCTGTTTAACTATTATTTTTGTTTAGAATTTGTTTTTAATCTTGCTTTGGTGTGGCATGACGCCCACGTTATATCTTATAGATTAGTCACTTATTTTGTAATATTCTCTTTGAAATTGGCAGAAAATAGGTTACTTATATCAAAATTACAACGCCAGAACATGCAATGAAAGTGCTTATTTGGCTCGTTCATTGCCATTTATCTAAATTCTTGTGACAACCTTGAATATACTCTCACCGGATGGTAGCCATGATCAAATATTTAACAATTTTTATAATTTTATTGTCCGCATCTGCGTTTGGAAAAACTACTGGTAATGAACTGTTTTATAAATGCGTGAAGACAGAAACTTTCATGAGTCAAACTGAAGGTATAGCAGATACAGATATTGTATCATGTCTAGAAAGAGTAGCAGGATTTAAAGATGCAACACTTCTGGCTCAAGCAGTATACAACCCAAATAGAAGTATTAAAGAGGGGATTTGCTTTCCAGATGGAGCCAATACAATTCAACTAGTTTCTGTTCTAGTGAAATATCTTAAGGAAAATCCATCAACTAGACATCAAGAAGCTTATATTGAAATGTATTCAGCATTCCTCTCTGCGTACCCATGTGGATACAAATGACAGGACTCGACACGTTGCACTAACACTATCCCCATTCATCGTATGAATGACCTTCCATCATCGTTAGCACTTTAATGCTCGACATCTAGGTTAAGATGTCTAAGCCCTGAGACCTTCATAAATTAGTCAATTGCACTGTAATTAACTTACGAAGGTTCGGTTCAGACATTCCACTGAGCAGCACTTGCTGCTCAGTTCACTGCCCCTAAACACACTGCTCCTTAAAATATCGACACAGAGATGCTAAATCCATAAGCGTTATGTCATCGCGGTGATGTGTTCTGAAGTCATGATAGTGCCGATGAATCGACTCCGGAACCGACCATGAACCGCCACATACCCAACGCATTAACTGTTTGAAGAGTCTATCTATCCCAGCCCTGCTTTGGAACTGCTTGGCGTTTTTGGAAAAGAGCTGGCTATGGGTACTACTTTTCCCTGAGATTGGCCTTACTGACAGGCTGGTGCATTGCCACCGCTTTTCGACGGATACGACAGATCCTGACGTGGGCTGGTATGTGAGATTGGAAATCAGTGAGTATGCTAAGTGATTGCTGTGGCTAAGTGGTTTGTGGGGATCCGTTAGGACATCTAGGCTGCTAAATGCCACACATCTAAGAATACCTATATTGACTACACTTAAAAATACCTATATTGACTACATTTAATTTTTCAGTTAATTTTGAAATTAAGAGTAATTGTAGCAAATCAATTGAAAAATGGACTTGAAGTAAAAATGAAGGAAAGCTATTTATTTCAGCTAAGAACAATTCTCCAGATTGGTTTTTTGTTATTATGTAGTGTTATATTAAATGCCTGTGGAGGGAGTAAAGACGAGCCTCAAGTTTACTCTGTTACTGCAAATTCAAGTACTGCTGGAGTTATTTCTCCAGGTAGTCGTAGCGTGCAACACGGCCAATCAACTACTTTTTCCATAACACCTAATACGGGATACAGTATTGCAAGTGTTACCGGCTGTAATGGCAATTTAATTGGTAACACCTACACCACAAGCACCATTACAAGCGCCTGCTCGGTACAGGCGAGTTTTATTTTAAATAGCTATAATGTCGTCGCCAGTGCAGGCGATGGAGGCGCTATTAGCCCAGGAAGTGCAACAGTAAGCCATGGTTCAGCCACTTCCTTTTCCATAACACCTAATGCGGGATACAGTATTGCAAGTGTTACCGGCTGTAATGGCAATTTAATTGGTAACACCTACACCACAGGCACCATTACAAGCGCCTGCTCGGTACAAGCTAGTTTTATTTTAAATAGCTATAATGTCGTCGCCAGTGCCGGCGATGGAGGCGCTATTAACCCAGGAAGTGCAACAGTAAGTCATGGTTCAGCCACTTCCTTTTCCATAACACCTAATGCGGGATACAGTATTGCAAGTGTTATCGGCTGTAATGGCAATTTAATTGGTAACACCTACACCACAGGCACCATTACAAGCGCCTGCTCGGTACAAGCTAGTTTTATTTTAAATAGCTATAATGTCGTCGCCA
>JACCDZ012081643.1_pt1 | contig 13916 bp, 10 predicted proteins | sample 7449551 | NCBI WGS metagenome assembly JACCDZ01 (sample SAMN15323452, study PRJNA562643) | freshwater metagenome | isolation source: river surface water | place: USA:Blue River Watershed | collected 2017-08-18
GGACCTGTCCAAGGCCAAAAAGGGCGGGCTCTGAGCCTTGCCGAGCGGGGGCGGCGAGCAACCCCGCCAGGCACCCGCAGGGCCGAAAAGCGGTAAACTGATTCTCCAGTCCAGCGCACAGGAGACGGTGCCGTGAATTTACTCGATTCGATCGTGAGCCAGTCGGCTCAAATTGCCGCCATTCGGCGTGATATCCATGCTCACCCCGAGCTTTGTTTTGAAGAAAACCGCACCGCCGATCTGGTGGCGACCCAGTTGACCGGTTGGGGCATTCCGATTCATCGGGGCCTGGGCCGAACCGGGGTGGTGGGGATCATCAAGGGGGGCGACAGCGGTCGCGCCATCGGTTTGCGCGCCGACATGGACGCTTTGCCGCTGCAAGAGTTCAACACCTTTGACCATGCCAGCCGCCACGCCGGCAAGATGCACGCTTGTGGCCACGATGGCCACACCGCGATGCTGCTGGCGGCGGCCCAGCAGCTGGCGAAGCACCGGAATTTTGACGGCACGGTGTATGTGATTTTCCAGCCGGCGGAAGAAGGCGGCGGGGGCGCGCGTGAAATGATCAAAGACGGCCTGTTCAAGGAATTTCCGATGCAGGCGGTGTTTGGCATGCACAACTGGCCCGGTCCGAGGGTGGGCACGTTTGCCGTCAGTCCCGGTCCGGTGATGGCGTCGAGCAATGAGTTCAAGATCACCATCCATGGCAAGGGCAGCCACGCGGCTTTGCCGCACAACGGCATCGATCCGGTGCCGATCGCGGCACAGTTGGTGACGGCGTTTCAGACCATCATCAGCCGCAACAAAAAGCCGGTGGACGCCGGGGTGATCAGCGTCACCATGATTCATGCGGGCGAGGCCACCAATGTGGTGCCCGACAGTTGCGAGTTGCAGGGCACGGTGCGCACGTTCACGGTCGAGGTGCTGGACATGATCGAGCAACGGATGCGTGAGATCAGTCAGGGGATTTGCGCCGCCATGGGGGCCCAGTGTGATTTTCAGTTTGTCCGCAATTACCCGCCGACCGTCAATCATCCGGCGGAGGCCGAGTTCATGCGCGAGGTCATGGCCGAGATGGTCGGCGCTGAGAATGTGACCCCGCAAGAGCCCACGATGGGGGCGGAAGATTTTGCTTACATGTTGCAGGCTTGTCCGGGGGCTTATGCGTTCATCGCCAACGGCGACGGCGTGCATCGCGAGATGGGTCATGGGGCTGGCCCATGCACGTTGCACAACCCCAGCTACGACTTCAATGATGAGTTGATTCCGCTGGGCGGCAGTTTATGGGTGCGCCTGGTGGAGAAGTGGTTCGCCCGCCCTTGAGGTCATTCGGGGAAGTGCCCGAGGCGGCGCACTTGCGCGATTTCTAGCAGGCCGTCAAAGATCAGCGATTCGACCAGTTCGACGTGGATGCCCATGCTGGGGAGCATTTTCCAGCCGGCGCCGCCGGTCATGATGTTGAGCGGCTCGACGCCGCAATGCTGGCGCACGTGTTGCACCATCCGCTCGACGGCGCCGGAGATGGCGAAGGTGCCGCCGCTGGTGAGTGCGTCGCTGGTGTTGGTGGGGAAGGGGCGCACGTCGCCGGTGGGCACGCGCAAGCCGGCGGTGCCGGATTCGAGGGCGCGCAACATGATGCCGTGTCCGGGCAGGATGAAGCCGCCCAGGAAGTGGCCTTGGGCGTCGATGGCCTCGACGGTGACGGCTGTGCCGACCATGACCAGCACCAGGGGGCGCAGCGCGTCTGCCGGGCATTGGCGGCGCATGCGCGCGTAGGCCCCGATCATGGCGACCCAGCGGTCGGCGCCCAGGCGGGTGGGGTGGTCGTAACCGTTGGTGACCCCGGCTTCGGTGGCGCTGGGCACGACCCAGCGGGCCGGGATGTCCCAGATTTCCATTTGTTCTTCGACGCGGCGTCGGATGGCTTCGCCAGCGACCACGCAACCCAGCATGTGATCGGGTTGGGGCAGGTTTTTCCATTCTTGCTCGGCCAACTGGTCGATGTTTTCGAGAAATACCGCGCCGCTTTGGAGCAGGGTCGCACCCGGTTCGGGTCGGTCGTACAGACCCCATTTCAGGCGGGTATTGCCCACGTCGAGTGCCAGAAAACTCATGGCTGAATTATGGCGCAGCCGTGGTGGCGGTGTGCGGACCGGTTCAACAGGCGGGTCGCAGGGTGGGGCGGGTGCTTTCGTAGGCGCGCGCGGCGCGCAAGACGCGGGCGTCGCCAAACATGGGGCCGACCAGCTGCATGCCCATGGGCAAGCCGTTGGAGGTCAGCCCACAGGGCACGGTGATGGCGGGTTGCTGGGTCAGGTTGAAGGGGTAGCTGAAGGGCGTCCAGCCCAGCATGGCCTGGGGCGTCATGGGCACTGAGCCGGGTGGGCGCACTTCGAACGCCGGCACCGCCACGCTGGGGGTCAGCAAGAGGTCGTAGCGGGTCATGAATTGGCGCATGTGCGAACCGAGCAGGCCACGGCGTTGGTGGAGTGTGTGCAAGTCGTCGGCGTGGTAGGTTTGACCGATCAGGGCCTGGGCGCGGAAGTCGGGGTCGGCGACTTCTTGTTGCTGGGGGGTGAGTTGACGCCAGACTTGCCAGGCACCGGCAAACCACAGACCTGTGCTGATGTCCAGCGGGTCTTCAAATCCGGGGTCGACGGCTTCGACCACGGCGCCCAGGGTTTGCAGCGTGGTGGCGACTGCGTCCAGCGCGGCAGCGATTTCGGGGTGGACGCCGCGCGCGTATCCCAGGGTGGGCGAGTAGGCGATGCGCCAGCCCCGGATGCCATCGTTGAGCCCCAGGGTGTCGTCGTTGGGGTCGGGCGGCAGGGCGGTCCAGTCGCGCGCATCGGGTTGTTTGATGACTTGCAGCAACAGGGCTGCGTCGGCCACGCTCATGGCGTGCGGTCCGAGGTGGGCGACCGAGCCAAAGGGGGAGAGGGGGTAAGCCGGGACGCGACCGAAACTGGGTTTGAGGCCGACGTTGCCGCAAAAGGCGGCCGGGATGCGCACGCTGCCAGCGCCGTCGGTGCCGAGTGCGAGTGGCCCCAGGCCGGCGGCCACGGCGGCAGCGGCGCCCCCAGATGAACCGCCGGGGGTGTGTGCCATGTTCCAGGGGTTGCGGGTGAAGCCGGTCAGGGGGGAGTTGGTTTCGCCTTTGCAGCCGTACTCGGGGGTGGTGGTTTTGCCGAGCAGGACCGCGCCGGCTTCGCGCAAGCGGGCCACTGCGGGGGCGTCGATGTCCCAGGCCTGGTCAGGCGAGATGCCCAGGCTGCCGCGCCGGGTGGGCCAGCCCCGCGTGAGGATCAGGTCTTTGATGGACGCGGGAACGCCTTCGAGGGCCCCGACGGGTGCGCCCGAGTGGCGGTGGGCGTGCCAGCGGGCTTCGCTGGCGCGGGCGCTGGCCAAGGCTTGCGCTTCGTCGACCAGGCAGTAGGCGAGCAGGCGCGGGTTGAGGCGTTCGATGTCGGTCAAGATCGATTGCGTGGCCTCCACCGGCGAGGCGGCGCCGCTGCGGTACAGGGCCAGCAATTCCAGCGCCGTGCATTGGGTCAGGTTCATGGCCGCTCCTTTCAGGGTCGGGTTCGGGTTTGCGGGCTGAGGTGCTGCCAGGGGAGTTCGGCGGGGTCGGCCGCCATCGGTCCGGCGGCTTGCGCCACCAGCACGTGGCTGGCGTGCGGTTCGAGGTCGGCCCGGAAATGCACCGAACTTTTGACGACGATGATTTTCATGGCTTCGGGCCGGATGCCGACCATGCGCATGAGTTCGCGGTCGAGCATTTGTTTTTTGCCGCTGGTCACGGCGATGCGAACGCCCTGGGTTTCGAGGCAGGCGCTGGGGCCGGTGGGGGGCGGCAGCGAGCGGCCCAGGGGCAGTTCGATGTCGGCGCCGACACCGGCGGCGCAAGCGCGCGCGGCGCTGACGGGGTCCCAGAGCAGGCCCAGGGCCACTTGGCCCGGATAGCGCCGGCCCGCACCTTGTTGCAGCAAGGCGTGGAGCATGCCGGTGGTGTTGCTGTCGCCGCCTGCGCCCGGGTTGTCCTGGGTGTCGGCGATCAGCACCGGTCGGTCGGCGTGCTCGGACAGGGCCATGGCTTGACGGACGGCGCTGGCGGGGTCGTGCAGTTCCTGCCGCCAGGGCGCCGGCGGGCTGGCCAGTTGATGCAGGGCGTCGGCGGCGGCCCGGGCGGTTTCTTCGGTGGCTCCGTGGGCCCACAGGACGGGTCCGCAATGCTCGATGTCGGCGGCCGGGAAGCCCATGCAAAAGCTCAGTACGGTGTCGTGTCGTTGGTCGATGTCGCGCAGTTTGCGGTAGATGTCCCGCGCCGGTGGCACCTGGGTGCACATGGCGTTGAGGGGGATCAGAAAGGGCAGCCGGTGTGCGCACACCGCCTCGCGCCGGCCCAGGTCGAAGCGGCGTTGCAAGAGGCGCGCGGCCAGGGTCCCGGTTTCGGCCATGTCGATGTGCGGGTAGGTGCGGTAGGCGGCCAATGCGTCAGCCAGGGCCAGCATGCGCGGGGTGACGTTGGCGTGCAGGTCAAGGCTGGCCACCAGCGGGCGCGGGCCGATGAGCTGGCGCACGCGAGCCAGCAACTCCCCCTCGGTGTCGTCGAGGTGTTCGGCCACTGCTGCACCGTGCAGGTCGAGGTAGACCGCGTCGAGGCCGTGGCGCAGGGCATCGCGCACATCGGTGCAGATGTCGTTGGCGATGCGTTCGAAGGCGTCTCGGGTGACATGCGCCGAGGGGATCGCGCCGGCCCACACCGAGGGGATGAGTTGCCAGCCGCGTGACTTGGCTTCGTCGATGAAGCCGCCGATCGGGATGTTGACCCCGGTCAGCTGGGTTTGCATGTCCATGCCCCGGTTGTAAGCCGGGAAGGAGTCGCCGCGACAAAACGCAGCCCAGTCGGCCGGGCTGGGGGCGAAGGTGTTGGTCTCGTGTTGAAACCCGGCGATCAGGATGCGTGTCAAAGGGACTCCAGTGCGGCCGGGGCCGAGGCAAATAACCGTTGGGTGTAGGGGTGTTGCGGGGCGTTGTAGATGAGCCGGGTGGGGCCCGATTCGACGATCCGGCCCTGGTTCATGACGATGACCCGATCGCACAACTGCGCCGCCACCCGCAGGTCGTGGGTGATGAACAACAGGCCTAAGCCCAATTGTTGCTGGATGTCGCGCAGCAATTGGAGGATTTGGGCTTGCACCGAGACGTCCAGGGCGCTGACGGCCTCGTCAGCGATCAATACCCGGGGTTGACAGGCCAGGGCGCGCGCCAAGGCGATGCGTTGGCGCTGGCCGCCGCTGAATTGATGGGGGTAGCGCTGCAAGGCGGTGACGGGCAATTGAACCCGCTCCAGCATGTCGCGCGCCAGCGCCAGCGCTTGCGGGGCGTCCAGGCCGAAGTTCATGGCCCCTTCCATCAGGGACTGACCGACGGTGCGGCGCGGGTTGAGCGAGCGGTTGGGGTCCTGGAACACCACTTGCACCCGATTGCGCAGCGGGCGCAAGGCGCGCTCACTCAGGTGCGCGACCGATTGGTCACCCCATTCGATTTGGCCGCTGCTGGGTTCGATGAGGCGGATCAGGCAGCGCGCCAGGGTGCTTTTGCCACTGCCCGATTCGCCCACGATGCCAACGGTTTCGCCCTGATGCAGCGAGAGGCCGGCATCGTGCAGGGCGTTGTGCGCTTGTCGGCGGCCCATCCAGTCGTGGCTGGTGTAGGTTTTGTCGACGCCTTGGGCGTGCAGCACCACCGGGCCAGCGATGTTGCGGGCGGTGGCGGGCGGCTGCAAGCTGGGTACCGCTGCCATCAGGTCCCGGGTGTAGGTTTGGGTGGGCGCGTGGAGCACTTGGCGCATGGGGCCTTGCTCGACCATGCGACCCTGGTGCATGACCAGCACCTGGTCGGCGATTTCGGCGACCACGCCCATGTCATGGGTGATGAAGAGGACCGCGCTGCCTTGTTCACGTTGCAATTCGGCGATCAAGGCCAGGATTTCTTTTTGGGTGGTGACGTCCAGTGCGGTGGTGGGTTCGTCGCAGATCAGCAGAGCCGGTTGGAGGAGCATGGCCATGGCGATGACGATGCGCTGGCGTTGACCGCCGCTGAGCTGATGCGGGAAGCTGCGGGCGATGCGCGCCGGGTCGGGCAGCCGGACCCGATCCAGCATCGCCAGCACCGTGGCTTGTCGTTGAGCAGGCGATTGCCGGGTGTGGGCGCGCAGCAATTCATCGAGTTGATCGCCGCAACTCATGACCGGGTTGAGCGCGGTCATGGGTTCTTGAAACACCATGCCCATGGCCTGACCGCGCAGGTCGCGCAAGCGCTCCGGGCTGGCGTGCAGCAAGGCTTCGCCGTTCAATTCGATGTGGCCGTTGACGGGGCGCAGGCCGCGTGCCAGCAGTCCCATGACGGCGGTGGCCATGACGGATTTGCCCGAGCCCGACTCGCCCACCACGCACAGTGTTTGGCCGGCGTCGATGGACAGGCTGAGGTTGTGCACCGCCAGCGCACGTTCGGCCCCGTGCGGCAGGGCGATGTCGAGATTTTGGATGCGCAGGACGCTCATGCGCGGCCCCGCTGGGCAAATTTGGGGTCGAGCACGTCGCGCAGGCCGTCGCCCAGCAGGTTGATGGCCAAGACGGTCGGAATCAGGAACAAGGCGGGCCACAAGACTTGACCCGGGTACAGGCTGAATTGCACCCGGCCTTCGGCCATGATGTTGCCCCAGGTGGGGATGTCGGCGGGCAAGCCCAGTCCGAGGAAGCTGAGCACGGCTTCGGTCAGCACGGCGGCCGCGGCGACAAAGGTGCCTTGCACGAGCAGCGGTGCCATGGCGTTGGGCAGGATGTGGCGGCGCAAGATGGTGGAGGTGGGGGTGGCCAGGGCGCGAGCGGCTTCGACAAACGGCTCTTCGCGCAGGCTCAGAACCAGGGCGCGAACCAGTCGGGTGACGCGCGGCACTTCGGGGATGGCGATGGCCACCACGACCGTGCCCACGTGCGCGCCCAGCGCGGCCACCAGGGCAATGGCCAAGAGCACTGCGGGGATGGCCATCAGGCCGTCCATGACCCGCATCAGCACCGCATCGACACGGCGGAAATAACCCGCCAGCATGCCCAGCAAGCCACCCAGGCACAGGGCCAACAGCGCGGTGCCTGCGCCCACCAGCAAGGAGACGCGGGCGCCGTAGATGACGCGGCTGTACATGTCGCGGCCAAAGCTGTCGGTGCCCAGCCAGAAGGTGTGGTGGACGGTGCTGCCGTCGGTCAGGGCGAAGGCCCCCGTGCTCAGGGCGGGTTTGTTGATGTGGTTGGAGTCCATGGCCCCGGGTTCGACCGTGCCCAACCATGGGGCGGCCACAGCCAGGCACAGCATCAGACCCAGCACCCAGGTGCCAAAGCGCACCGCCGGGTTGGCCCACAGGCGCCGACGCAGGTCAGTGGAGGTGCTGTTCATGGCTCAGTACCGGATGCGTGGGTCGAGCCACAGGTAGCTGAGGTCCACGCACAAATTGACCCACACATAACTGACCGAAAAAAACAACACCAGTCCCTGGATGACGGGGAAGTCGCGGTTGAGCACGGCGTCGACGGTGAGTGAGCCCAGGCCGGGGATGGCAAACACCGTTTCGGTGACGACCACGCCGCCGATCAGCAAAGCCACACCGATGCCGATGACGGTCACGATGGGCACGGCCGCGTGAGCCAGTGCGTGGCGCAGCAGCACCCGCAGTTCGCTCAGGCCTTTGGCGCGGGCGGTGCGGATGTGGTCCTCGGTCAGCGATTCGGAGACGCTGGCGCGGGTGACGCGGGCGATCAGCCCGGTGTAGATCAGGCCCAGCGCCACCCAGGGCAGGATGAGTTGGCGCATCCAGCCCCAGACGCCCTGGGACGAGGGTCCCCACAAGGGTTTGTAGCCTTGCACGGGCAACCAGGGCCATTGGATGGCAAAGAGGTAGATGAGCACGTAGCCGATGACGAAAGCCGGCACCGAATAGCCGATCACGGAGAAGCCGGAAATGCAGCGGTCGAGGGGGCTGCCCATGCGCCATGCGGCCAGCGTGCCCAAGGGCACGGCCAGCAACACGGCCAGCAGGGCTGAGCCCAGGGCCAGCGACAGGGTGGGGCCGATGCGTTCGGCGATCAGGCCGCTGACGGGCTTGTTGAGGTAGTACGAGTGCCCCAAGTCGCCTTGCGCCAGGCGCCACAGCCAGATGCCGTATTGCTCGGGCCATGAACGTTCCAGTCCCAACTCGGTGCGGATCTTGGCGATGTCCTGGGCGGTGGCGGTGTTGCCGGCGATGACCGCCGCCGGGTCGCCCGGCGCCAGGCGCAGGATCAAAAACACCACCAGCGAGACCACCAGCAAGACCGGGATCAGTGCCGCCAGACGGCGGGCCACGAAAGAGAGCATGTCCGAGCGCCCGGGGTTCAGTCTTTCTTGAGGCCCCACATCACCGGGATGCCGGGGGTTTTGAGCAGGCCGCTGATGTTGCTGCGCAGGGCGGTGGGTTGCTGATACTGGCCCAGCGGCGCATGGGTGGCGGTTTCCATCGCCACGGCCTGGATTTCAGAGGCGATGCGCTTTTTGTCGGCGTTGCTGGCAGCGCGCGCGAACTGGGCTTTGAGGGATTCGATGCGCGGCTCGTTTTGCCAGCCGAACCAGCCGGTTTCTCCTTTGGCGTTGAGCATGGCCATGGTCAGGGGGCTGGCGATGTCACCGGCGGTCCAGGCGGTCAGGAACAGGTGCCAGCCGCCTTGCGCCGGCATGTCTTTTTTGGCCCGGCGTGCCACCAGCGAGGCCCAGTCCATTTGCTGGAAGTCGACCTTGAAGCCGGCCGCTTCGAGTTGTTGCTTGGCCACCAGCGGGATTTTGGCGATCGAGGCCAGGTCGGTGGGGCGCATCAGCACGATGGGGCTGCCGTCGTAGCCGGCTTCCTTGAGCATTTCGCGGGCTTTGGCCGGGTTGGCCACGCCGGTGAAGTAACCGGTGTTTTCATCGCCAAACGGGGTGCCGCAGGGGTAGATGCTGCGGCAGACCCGGGTGAGTTCGGTCACGCCCACCTGGGTGTTTAAAAACGCCTGCTGGCCGATGGCGACCATGGCGGCTTGCCGGATTTTGGGGTTGTTGAAGGGCGCGTGCAGGTGATTAAAGCGCATGATGAACTGCAGGCCCGCTGGCGAGAAGTCGTCGACCTTGACCCCCTCGGTTTTTTTCAGGGTTTCGTATTGCTCGAAGCTGGGTTGTTCGACCATGTCGACTTCGCCTGCCTTGAGGGCGTTGAACTGGGTTTGCGGATCGCGCAAGATCACCCATTCGACCCGGTCAAAGTGGACCGTGCGCCCGCCGGCCATGCCGTTGGTGGGTTCGGATCTGGATTTGTATTTGGGGTTGCGCACGTACACCGCCACCGAGCCGGGTTTGAATTCGTCGGCTTTGAAGATGAAAGGCCCGGAGCCGATGTGCTCTTTGATTTGCTCGCTGCCCGGGGTCGCAGCGATGCGCGCGGGCATGATGAAGGGCACGTTGGATGAGGCTTTACCCAGCGCGTCGAGCACGATGCCGCAGGGCTCTTTGAGCACCAGCCGGAAGGTGTTGGCGTCGGGGGTTTCGTAGCGGTCGATGAAGGTCGCCAGAATGCCGCCCATGGCGTCGCGGCTGGCCCAGCGCTTGAGCGAGGCCACCACGTCTTCGCTGGTGACGGGCTTGCCGTCGTGGAATTCGAGGCCGGCGCGCAATTTGAAGGTCCAGGTCTTGCCGTCGCGCGAGGTCTCGTGGCTTTCGACCATTTGCGGCCTGATGTTGCCTTGTGCGTCTTCGGAGTACAGCGTGTCGTAGATCATGTACGCGTGGTTGCGCGTGACGTAGGCGGTGGTCCAGATGGGATCGAGCACCGCCAGGTTGGCGTGGGGCACGAACTTGAAGGTTTTGGCGGCTGGAGCCTGCGCCGCTGCGGGGGCGATCCAGTTGCAAAGGGTGAGGGCCGAAAGCACGGCCAGAGCAATGCGACGCTTCATGGGGGGTCTCCGAGGGTGTTTTTGTGGGTATTTCGGCCAGGGCTCCGGGACGCCAAAACGCACGACCCTGTACCGCTGGCACAATGCCATTTGATGTGATTTCAGGACAAGCTCACATGGTATTAACCCAAATATCCGCCCGCCAACTCAGCCAGGCGATCCATCGCCGCGAGGTGTCATGTCGCGAGGTGATGCAAGCTTTTTTGGCGCAGATTGCGCTTCATAACCCGACCCATTGCGCCATCGTCAATTTGCAAGACCCGGAGGCTTTGCTGGGTCAAGCCGATGCGCGCGATGCCATGTTGGCCCAGGGGCAGTCGATGGGCTGGATGCATGGCATGCCGATCGCCATCAAGGATTTGGCGGCAACCGCCGGCATCCCGAGCACCCAGGGGTCGCCCTTGCTGAAAGACTTTGTGCCTTCTGAGGACTCGGCGATGGTGGCGCGGATCCGGCGTGCCGGTGCGATTTTGATCGGTAAAACCAATGTGCCCGAGTTCGGCCTGGGGTCGCACAGTTTCAACGAGGTGTTTGGCGTCACCGCCAACGCCTACGACACCCGCTTGAGCGCAGGGGGGAGCAGCGGTGGGGCAGCGGTGGCACTGGCCATGCGCATGTTGCCGGTGGCCGATGGGTCGGATTTCATGGGCAGTTTGCGCAACCCGGCGGGCTGGAACAATGTGTTTGGCATGCGGCCTTCGCAAGGGCGGGTGCCCGGTGTGCCGGGTACCGATGTGTATGTGTCGCAAATGCCGACCGATGGCCCGATGGGGCGTCATGCGGCCGATCTGGCGCTGTTGCTCTCGACCCAGGCCGGGCCAGATCCGCGGGCGCCTTTGTCGCTGACTTCAGACCCGAGCTTGTTTGCCAATGACTTGGCGATGGATGTGCGCGGGTTGCGGGTCGGCTGGCTGGGTGACCTGGACGGTTATTTGCCCACCGAGTCTGGCGTGTTGGACGCCTGTCAGGCGGGCTTGGGTCGTTTGCAACAGATCGGTTGTGTGGTGGATGAGGCGTCATTGAACACGCCGCCCGAGCAGGTGTGGCAGACCTGGCTGATGTGGCGCAAGGTGCTGGTGGCCAGCCGCTTGGCGCCGCTGATGGCCAACCCCGCCCATCGTTCGAAGATCAAGCCGGAGGCCCAGTGGGAATACGACCAGGGACAGGGGGTGAGCGCCAGCGCTTTCATGGCAGCGAGTGTTGAGCGCAGTGCGTTTTATCAGGGGATGCTGAAATTGTTTGGGCACTGGGATGTGCTGGCGCTGCCCAGCGCACAGGTGTGGCCGTTTGACAAGAGTTGGCGCTGGCCGAAAGAAATTCAGACGGTGAACGGGGTGGTGCAGATGGACACCTATCACCGCTGGATGGAGGTGGTGATTTATGCCACTTTGGCGGGCTTGCCCAGCATCAGCGTGCCGTGCGGCTTTGGGCCCCATGGTTTGCCGATGGGCTTGCAACTGATCGGCAAACCCCAGGGGGATTGGGCGTTGCTTCAATTGGCCCATGCGTACGAGCAGGCGATTGGCGATTGGTTGGCGGTGGTGCCGCCGGGGTTGGGTTGAGGGGGCCGGCCGGATCCCGCAGGGCCGGGGAGTCCGCTGAATTGCTTCAGGCTTCGTTTTGTTCGAGGAAGCGCTGGGCGTCGAGGGCGGCCATGCAGCCCGTGCCGGCGCTGGTGATGGCCTGGCGGTAGACATGGTCCTGGACGTCACCGGCGGCGAACACGCCGGGCACGCTGGTCATGGTGGCAAAGCCTTGCAGGCCGCTGCGGGTGACGATGTAGCCGTCTTTCATGTCCAGCTGGCCTTTGAAGATGTCGGTGTTGGGTTGGTGGCCGATGGCGATGAAGCAACCTTGCAAGGTCAGGTCGGTGGTGCTGCCGTCGGCGCGCTTGAGGCGCACGCCGGTGACGCCCGAGGCGTCGCCGAGGACTTCTTCGAGCTGGCTGTTGAGCTCCAACACGATTTTGCCGGCTTTGACTTTGTCCATGAGCTTGTCGATCATGATCGGTTCGGCACGGAATTTGTCACGGCGATGCACCAGGTGCACCTGGCTGGCGATGTTGGACAAGTAAAGCGCTTCTTCGACCGCCGTGTTGCCGCCGCCGACCACGCAGACCTTTTGCTCGCGGTAGAAGAACCCGTCGCAGGTGGCGCAGCCGCTGACGCCACGGCCCATGAAGGCTTGCTCGGAGGGCAGCCCCAGGTATTTGGCCGAGGCACCGGTGCAGATGATCAGGGCATCGCAGGTGTAGGCCCCGCTGTCACCCTGGAGTTTGAAGGGGCGCACCGAGAAGTCCACGCTGTGGATGTGGTCGAAGACGATTTCGGTTTTGAAGCGCTCGGCGTGGGCCTGGAAGCGTTGCATCAGGTCGGGCCCTTGGACGCCATCGACGTCGGCGGGCCAGTTGTCCACCTCGGTGGTGGTCATCAGTTGACCCCCTTGGGCCATGCCGGTGATCAGCAAGGGATTGAGGTTGGCGCGGGCGGCGTAGACGGCGGCGGTGTAGCCGGCGGGGCCGGAACCCAGGATCAGCACTTTGGCGTGACGAGCTTCTGACATGATGAAATATCCTTTGTATGGACTGGATTGTAGTGAAATGGCTTGTGCCATATGCTGGTGGGGGTATGCCTCGGGCCGAACTGAGCCCGAATGGGACTACCATAGCGGGTGAGCGCACGCATCCCTCATGACCTATTCCTTGAACACCCTCAAAGACGGCTCGGCCCCCTCGGCCGAAATCACCGGTTGGCGCCGGTTTGTGCAGGAAATTGCCCTGGTGGCGGGCTTTGTGGCTTTGGCCTACACCTTGATTTCTTTGTTGAGTTATCAGCGCACCGACCCGGCTTGGGGGCTGACCACCGGTCAGGGCACGGGGGCGGGCTCGGCTCTGGTGGCCAACTGGGGCGGGCGGCTGGGGGCCTGGTTGTCAGGCTTTGGGTTTTTTGTGCTGGGGTATTCGGTGTGGTGGTGTTGGCTGGCAGCGGCTTGTGCCTGGTGGCGTCATTTGAGCCGGCGCTGGAGCGACCCCGGGCAGGGTGGCTGGTTGCACACGCGCTGGGCGTTCTGGATCGGTTTGGTGTTGTTGGTGCTGTCCAGCACCGGGCTGGAGTGGACCCGCTTGTATCGCTGGGATCAGGTGGATTACCAAAGCACCGGTGGCATGGGTTGCGCCATGGGTCAGGCCGGGGGCGCGCTGGGTTGCCTGGTGGGGCAGGGCGGGCAGTCGTTGCTGGGGTTCAATGGCTCGGGCCTGGTGTTCATTGCGTTCATGCTGGTGGGCCTGGGCTGGGTGTTCCGGTTTTCGTGGTTGGGGGTGGCCGAAGCGATCGGCCAGCGCGTCGATGCTGTCCTGGAGGCGCGCCGCGAGCGGCGTGAGATTCAGCAAGATCTGGCCATGGGGCAGGCGGCCGCGATCGCGCGCGAGGAGGTGTTGCACACCGAGCGGGTGGACATCGAAGAGCAGCACCCGGCACCGGTCGTGATTGTCGAGCCCGAGGTGGTCGAGGTGCCGCAGAGCACGCGGGTGGCGCGCGAGCGGCAAAAGCCGTTGTTTGCCGAGATGCCCGATTCGCGCTTGCCGCAAGTGGATTTGCTTGATCCCAATTCGGGTCGGCAAGACACGGTGTCGGCCGATACGCTGGAGATGACGAGCCGGCTGATCGAGAAAAAGCTGAAGGATTTCGGTGTCGAGGTGAGGGTGGTGGCCGCGGCGCCCGGCCCGGTGATCACGCGCTACGAGATCGAGCCCGCCACGGGCGTGAAGGGGGCGCAGATCGTCAATTTGGCCAAGGATCTGGCGCGCTCGCTCAGCTTGACCAGCATCCGGGTGGTTGAGACGATACCCGGTAAAAACTACATGGCGCTGGAGTTGCCCAACGCCAAGCGCCAGTCGATCAA
>JACCDZ011341376.1_pt1 | contig 13915 bp, 12 predicted proteins | sample 7449551 | NCBI WGS metagenome assembly JACCDZ01 (sample SAMN15323452, study PRJNA562643) | freshwater metagenome | isolation source: river surface water | place: USA:Blue River Watershed | collected 2017-08-18
GATAGCTCAGTTGGTAGAGCATACGGCTGTTAACCGTAGTGTCACAGGTTCGAGTCCTGTTCGGGGAGCCATTTTTATTTTTTGATAGATTTTGAGCAACTACAAAATCTATCAAAAAATAAAAAGTTAACAGTGAATAATTAAGTACAGTTAGGGTAAATTGGCTTTAGGGGGTAGCGTCAGGAAAATGCGGATTTACAACGCTAAGGATATTTTCCTGACAATTCCCACTTTTTTAACAACTTTAAGGTATGTTTAGCTCTCTTAATTCCTCTCTTGAAAAAGCTTCATCTGAATTAAAAGTATATTCGCCTAGCAAATTGATGTGTTCCCAACCTGGGGGATTGCCAGGAAAACCGACAAAACCGGTAATAAGAAATTTTTAACAAGCTTATAACCTTTTATTTACAGTGCTTTAAAGCATTTTTTCAGGCTTATTTTTTTTAAATTATCCATATAAGTTATGTTGCATTGGAAATAGTGATTATTTTATAAATTATGTTGTACTTTTTAGTAAAATTTGACAAATTTCCTTGATAATTGCAACATAAGTTATCTTATGCTGAATTTTTAGCTGTTTTTTAGGAGTTTGTATTATCCAAGCAAAAAACAACAGTTTTAAGCTCTATATCCATTTAAAATCAGTTGATTTAGAGTTTTAATTAGTCGCTTATTACCGGTTTTGTCGGAAATCCTGGATAGACCCCAACCTAATGGCCTAGCGTCGTTTTTTTCCTGGAAAACGATCATTTGGCCATTTATCCTTGATAAATCTAGAAAATGCTATTTTTATTAAAAATAAAGGAAATTTAGAGTAATTAACATATGTTTTTGAAACATAGATTCTGAGAATATTTTAGAGCATAGTTTTGAGACTGTTTTATTAACAAAACTGTCTCAAAACTACCTAAATTTTAAGTGTTTCTAAAACTACAGTTTTTGAGAAAGAGATAGAATCACTAAAAATGACCTATCTCTTTGATTTTATTATGATAGAAGCTCAAATGATCCGTTTCCCGCAAAAAAACGACGCTAGGCCTAATGGTGAAATATTTGCAATCAAATCCTCGTCAAAATTACCTTCCTTTTTCCGATGTTCTACAGCTTTTTCAAGATATAGAGTATTCCAAATACTGATTGCATTTATTATGATGTTTAGGGCACTTGCTCTCTGTAGTTGATTTTCCATTGTTCTTTCTCTTAATTCTCCTTGTTTTCCGAAGAAAATAGCCCTTGCAAGTCCGTTCATTGCTTCGCCTTTGTTTAGTCCCTTTTGAATTTTTCTTCTTAATTCTTCACTTGATAGATAATCAAGAATAAAAATAGTCTTTTCTATTTTACCCATTTCTCTTAAAGCCGTAGAAATTCCATTTTGCCTTGAATAAGAACTTAGTTTGTTCAGCATAAGTGCTGCAGAAACTTTTCCATCTTTTATAGATGATGCAACTCTTAAAACCTCGTCATAGTTTTCTTTAATCACTGATTTATTAATTTTTCCACGGAATATTTCATTAAGATTTACATAAACGTCTGATTCACTTAGGGTAAATAGTTTTGAATCTGCTAAATCTCTAAGTCTTGGTGCAAATCTAAAACCAAACAAGTGAGTTAAACCGAAAACTTGGTCTGTGTATCCGGCTGTATCGGTGAAATGTTCGTAAATGTTAAGGTCTGTATTATTATTCAATAATCCATCGACCATATGAGGTGCGTCTCTTGAACTTGTTGGGATTATTTTAGCCGAAAATGTAGAGAATTGATCGCTGGTAAATCTATAAATAGTAGCCCCTTTTCCAGTACCATAATGAGGGTTCGAATCTGCATGCAATGACGAAACGCCTAACTCCATTCTCATTCCATCAGATGATGAGGTTGTTCCATCTCCCCAATGCTTTGATAAACTTAACTTATGATGAAAATTTACTAAAACTGTTTGGGCTCTATTTAAGGCTTCTTCATACATACGCCACTGAGATACATTTGCAAGTTGCTTATATGTAATATTAGGTGAAGCATCTGCCATTTTACCAAGACCTATATTAGTTCCCATAGCCAAAAGACTTGCCATTATAGTAATTGTTTCTTCTTTGTCAGGTTTTTTGTTTGTAGATGCATGGGTAAATTGCTCATGAAAGCCGGTTAGTTTTGCTACATCCATAAGTAATTCTGTTAATTTGATTCTTGGAATAAGTTGGTAAAGGCTTGAACTTAAATTTTTTGCCTCTTCCGGAAAATCTTTTTCTAATCTTGAAAGAGATAATTTACCGTTACTAAACGAAACTCCTTTTAACTGATGTAAATTTTTAGAAAACCATTGTAAACGTTCATTTAAGCTAGTTATTCTTTCATTTATATAGCTTTCGTAAGAGATGTCAACAGCTAAATCTATGTTGATTTTTCTATTTTTCCATTCCTCTTTTGATAAAATATACTCTTCAAAATCCATATATTGTTTGCTTCCAGTTATAGAAATATCCCCTGCTTTGACATGTTCTCTGAGCTCTTCCAAAATAGCCATTTCATAATAGTGCCTATTTATCATCCCTTCTTCATCATAAAGATGCTTTTTCCAACGTTTTGAAATAAATTCTATTGGTGCATCTACTGGAATTTTTCGTTTGCCTGTTTGATTTAGTTCTTTTATTACAGAGGTTGCATCAATAAGGGGCTCATTTGATTTTGTAGATGTAAACTCTAAAACTCTTAGTAATGTTGGTGTATAACGTCTTAAAAAGTAAAATTTTGTATGAAGCAAATCCAAATAATCAAAATCAATAGGTCTTGTTAGCCCTTGAGCTTCTTCAACTGAAGATACAAAAAAATCCCAATCAAATATTTTTTCAAGGGCTTCAAAGGGGTCAATTCCATCTTGTTTTGCTTTTATTAGTATCTGACCTAAAGATGCAAAATGGATTACTTTTTCATTTAGTTTTTTACCATTTTGTTGTTGAATTTGTTCTTGGGTTTTACGACCTTTTGAGAATAAAGTAAGCATTTGTCTGTGATGGATGTCAAAAGCTTTATCTATCAAGTCCTTAGAAAGATTTATAAGTAGGATAACAAGTAAAGCATATCGTTTGCTATCTTTAAAATCTCTTAGGGCATAGGGCTCATAACGAAGTGCCAGTCTATAAGTTTGACTTAAACGTTGGGGATGGAAATGATTTATACTGGTACTTTCAACATTTAATTTCCTTATGTATTCTATTTTTTCTGCAATAGATAAAAAAGTATCAGGAGAAGGAAAACCTACAGGTTCTTTTAACCATCCTAATGTGGTTCTATTACTGTTTTCATTTGAGATTAATAACAAATTATCCAAAGATTCTTTCTGCTCTGCAGTCAAAGAGTCACTAACAGTATCCATTAAATTTTTTTCAGCTTCTAGCTTAGCCTCCCAAACTATTTTTTCTAAAGTTGTTATCGCAGGAAATATGATTTTATTTGCTCTGAGAAAATTCAAACAAGCATTAATCAAATGCATTGTGTCTTCATTTTCAAGGCTAATTTTAAAAATATAGTTGAAGGTTTTTTCATATTCTTCATCTGTAAAGGAACTGTATTCATATTTTTCACGTATTTCTTTTAGATGTGTCCATAGGGTATTTTCTCTTTGTGGGTAATTATTCATGGCAGAATAATCTAAATTTATTTGATTTGCTATATATTGAAGTACAGATATTGGAATTAATTTTACATGAGTAAATGGCCATCCTGGAAATCTTAAAACAGCCAGTTGTACAGCAAAACCTAGTTTATTCTCATCTCTTCGATGTTTGTTTATTATTTCCAAATCTTCTTTTGAAAAAGTATAGTATGAACCTAATGCCAAGTCTTCTCCAGGTATACACATAAAATTTTCTCTCTGTTCCAAAGTTAAAAGTTCTCTACCTCGAGCTATTTTCATATATCATCTCCTTCTTTCAAATTTTATCTCAATAGAGTATACTCTATTGAAACAATAATTTAAACATTGAAAATCAAGGGTTTAGAGTGTCTCGCAAGACTTGTATCAAATAGGAGGTTAGAAATTGAGAAAAATTGGATATATTCGGGTTAGTTCCGAAAGTCAGAACCTAAAAAGACAAATGCAACAACTAAATGAAATTGGAATGGATATTATTTATCAAGAGAAAATTTCAGGGGCTACAGTAGACAGAAAAGAGTTACAGAAAATGCTCGAAGAACTAAAATCTGGAGATACTATATTTGTAACTGATTTAACAAGAATTACCCGTAGTACCAAAGATTTATTCTCTTTGATTGAGCAAATACGAGATAAAAATGCATATCTAAAATCACTTAAAGATACATGGCTTGAGCTTTCGGAAGAAAATCCCTATAGCCAGTTTTTAATAACAATTATGGCTGGAGTTAATCAACTTGAAAGAGATTTAATAAGGACAAGGCAACGAGAAGGTATTGAAATTGCTAAAAAAGAGGGTAAATTTAAAGGAAGGGTAAGAAAATATCATGATAATCATTCAGGAATGAACTATGCAGTAAAACTATATCACGAAGGAAATATGACCGTAAAAGAAATATGCCAAATAACTAGCATATCGCGAGCCAGTTTATACAGAAAATTAGCAACAATCCAATAAAATCAATGAATTGTTCGGATTAAAAAGTCAGGAAAAATCCTTAGCGTTGTAAATCCGCATTTTCCTGACGCGACCCCTTTAGGGATATTTTTTTTGAAGAAAAAAAGAGTTGGGAAACAACTCTTTTAAAACTATTAATTATTAAATTTTAATTATTAATTGATTCTAAAGTTCTGGTATTTTTTCAACAGTATTTTGTTTTTTTAGTTCTATAGCATCATCATAAATTTTTGTAGTTTTAATATCTGAATGTCTTAAAAAATCTTGAACGTCACTAATACTAATATTATTTTCAGACAAAAGCATTTCTGTTGCTATAGCATGTCTAAAAAAATGAGCTGAAATGTTTTTATTAAGAATGGTTTCTGCATATTTTTTCAACATATAGTTTAAACTGTTTCCAGTTAATTTATTATTTTTTTCAAAAAAAGCAGGAAACACAAAATAGTCATTTATTTTTTCATTAGAAATTTGAAAATTATATTGAATTTTTTTCTTGTACTCTAAAATTTCTAAAGCTAATTTTTTAAATAAAGGAATATATTGAATCTTTTGAGATTTAGTTTTATCTAGTTTAATAATAAATTTTCCATCTTTTTCTAAAATCTGTTTATATTTTAGACTTCTTAATTCGTCCGAACGCATTCCAGTATAATACAAGGTTTTCATAATCATGGAATTTCTAAAATCTTTTTCATTTTCTATTTTTACATTATCAATCATTTTTTTTATATCACTTTTACTTAATCTTAAAATTTTTTCTGGATCTACAGGGTCTTTTTTAAAATATTTTATATTTTTTATTGGATTAATAAAAGAAATATCTCTCATTTCAATTTCTTTAAAAAAATGTTTTAAGGCTGAAATAATTTTGTTTATTGAACTATGTTTTAAATTTCTTTCATTTTTAAGAAGCATAATATAATTTGAAATGTCTTCTTGATTTGAATTGTAGAGCATTTTAACTATTTCATTATTATTAGGTTGGATGTTATTTAGGTCGTAAATAGTTTTTAAAAAATCCATAAGATATATAAAATAATCTTGTAAAGTTTTTTCTGACTTTATACCTGTTAAAAGATTATAATTGAATTCTTTAAGCTCTTTTATAGGAATATCTTTTTTAGTAAAAGTAATTAAGTTCTTTTCATTTAAATTTTCTATATAAATCATCTAATCACCCTCTATTTATTATATCATGAATATAACAAAATCAAATTAAATTTACAATAATTTTTTTTATTCAAAGTTTTATTTTTGAAAATAAACTTTAATATTTAGTTAAAAAATATAAAATTAGATGATATAATTAAAAAAAATGGAGGTTTAATATGGATATAAATTTTAAACTGGAAGAACAAATAAGAATAATTGTTGAAAATAAAGTACCTGTTGATGAATTTAATGAATTTTCTATAAATTTTTATTTATTAACTAAAAAAATAATGATTTCTTTAAATAAATTTTTAAATATAAGAAATATAAGAAATCCAAAAATTCTTCAAATTAAAAATATTGGCGAATTACTTTATTTATCAAGAGATAATACTAAAATAATAAATTTATTAAAAAGTTTAGGATATGATGAAATCCCACAATTATCACCACAAATAGCTTATTATGTTGTAAAGAGAAATAAATATACTTATGAACAAAATTGGGAAAATATAATAGAAGTATTAAAAAACAATCAATATCCTTCAAGATTTATGAATATAAAAAAAATAATATTAACAGATGAACAGAAATTTATAGTAAAAAAAGAAGTCCAAGAAAAGTATCATTTAAGAGATCATGAGATAAACCATATAGTAGATTTGCTAAAAAGATTAAAAGAAGAAGATAGAGAATTATTTGAAAAGTTTAAAGCTATTTTTTAAAAGTCCGATAATTTAAAAAAATGAAAGAGAGGTGTTTGAAATAGAACTAAAATTTTTAAAAATTAAAACTGAGCTACATCCAACTACAGGAACTACTCTTGAATACTTAGATCATCATCATGCTATTTCCGTTTTAATAATTGATGAAACTGAAAAGAAAACTCTTTTAGTTAATCAATACAGACCTGGAAATAGAGGAAATCTTTACGAAGTCCCTGCTGGTTTGATAGATAAAGGTGAAAATCCTATAACTGCAATGTACAGAGAGATTCTTGAAGAGACTGGTTATTCTGAAGAAAATCTTGATTTAATTTATTCTTTTCCTAAACCTTTGTTAATTTCTCCGGGGTATACTACAGAAAATTTATATTTTTATATTGTTAAGCTTCGTTCAAATTCAATTATTCCTAAAGGTCAATCCTTAGATGAAGGCGAAGATTTATTTACAGAATGGGTTGAAATTGATAAAGTTGAAACATTGCCAGTTGATTTAAAAACTATTTTTTTATTAAATCTTTATAAACTAAAAAAAATTGAAGGATTTTAATTTCCTTCAATTTTTTATTTTATATTTATTTTTTTTATATTCCCAATAAGATACTTCCAATCTTTGAGCAATACTACCAATAATTTGAAAAGTCATTAAAATAAAGTCTGCATTTACTTTGATTTTATTTTGTTCTAAATCCATAAGTTTTTTTAATTCTTCTTGAATATCTTCAGGTATATCTTTTTCTAAACTATGTAAATAATTATTTCTAATTTTTCGTATAATATTTAATTTTTTTTCTTCTTCGTCGCTAATAGGTACTTTTACTTTACACTCAAATTCTAAAAAATTTAAATATCTTTTTATGTATGGTAAAGATTTATCCATATTGTCTTCTACCCATTTATTTTCCGACTTAGCTATATCAACTGATACGTCACTTAAAAGAGTCTCAAATAAGCTAAAAATCATCAAAATTACTGATAGATAATGCATTTCGTAAAAGTATTCTTCATCAGAAAAATAACATCTTCCATAGGCTGCTAATTCTTTTTGATTTTTAACTTCTTTTTTCTTTTGATTTAATTCATCTTTTGAAAATTTTAAGTAATTTTCAATATGTATCTGATTTGTTTCAAAATATCTTTGCAAACTAGATATTCTATTTTCAAAATCTGAGAAAATTTTTGAAAAATTTTCTGAAGATTTAAAATATGGATTTACCAAGCAATATGAATAAGGATCTATAAAATCATTTTGATGTTTATTTTCAATTTCTTTTTCAGGTTCTTCTTTTTTCTTTTTAAATAGACCAAACAATTTAATCAACTCCTATTCTTCTTCTACGTTATTTAGAATAAGATTTGCAAATTCCTTTAAGTCTGTAGCTTTAAAAACTGTTATTCCTTTATTTTTATCTCCTAATACAATTAAATTATCTCCTGGTTGTATATCAAAATATTCTCTAGCTTTTTTAGGTATTACTATTTGTCCTCTTTCTCCTACTTTTACTGTTCCACACAAACATTGAGTTCCATTAAATTCTAACATTTACATCAGCTCCTTTTTTTTATTATATATGATTTTTCATTTTTTTTCAATAAAATAGCTATTTTGTATGAAAATTCATATTTTAAAAAGGAAAAAATGTTATTCCTATTGATACTACTGGAAAAACGCTATAACCCATTAATTTAGGCAACTTTGAATATCCATCTTCTATTCCTGAAATAATTTGATCTTCTAATTCTGTTTCACTAGGCATATCAACAGTAACATTGTAATTTTCTTTTACATAATCTTTCAAAGTTAATATATTCCATCCACTTTGTTCTAAGTAAGCCATTATCTCATTTACTTCTGTTGTTGATAATCCAGAATTTTTTTCTAAGGCATCTTCAATAGCGTCTTTCGCTTCTACTGTCAAATTAAGATCTACAGTTGGGGTTTTCAGTAAATAAGCTCCTAAAGAAAACTCTAAATGAATTGTACTTCCATAGTCATAACCATAGATTAATCCTAAATAAGGATAAGTCTTCCCTAATTTTACTTTTACATTACCATTTACATTTACTTTTTCATTTTCGACCTCTACATTACCATTCATGTCAACATCTAGTCCACCTAAATCATATAAAAATCCTGTAGCTACTCTCCAATTTCCACCAAAAATATGATAATTCAATAAAATTCCTGGACTAGAAAAAGCTAAATCTCCATTTAAATTTAAAGTCATATCATTTTCTTTAATATCATGAGAAAATCCTTTTATTTCAAATAAATTATAGTTTAATGACAAGCTTATCCAATCATTCATTCTATAGACTCCTTTAATCTCATAACCTGAAGGAAGTCCCATTCCTACTCCAATTCCAAAATCTGACTTATAATTCTCTATTTCTCCATAAGATATTGAAATCAATATTAAAAACATGTATAAAAACTTCTTCATAAAATTCACCTCACCCATTTTTATATATTTATCGACCTTCTAAAAAACTTACTAAATCAAAATCAACTACTTTATTATTTATTATAGAACTTCTTTAATCTATAATTCATTTTTTATTTTTGATATAATATTCAATAATTTATTCTTAAAGAACGGAGTTTTCTATGATTAATTTTACAAAGGAACAAAAAGAAATTTTAAAATATACTTCTGGAAATATGTGTATTTCAGCTGTTCCTGGAGCAGGAAAAACATTCATTTTAACTCATTTAGCTTATAATCTTAGTAAAATTTTAAAAAATGATGAACAAATATTAGTTTTGACTTATATGAATTCTGCAACTTTTAATTTTTATAACAATTTAAAAAATATTGATAAAAATATTAATAATATTCAAGTTAAAACTATACATAAATTTTGTTTAGATTTAATTAAAGAAAACATTGATTTAATTAATATTAATTCTGATTTTTCTTTAATAGACAATAAAACTTATGGTAAAATTATTAGTGATTTATTTAAAATTTGGTTTCATAAAAATAAAGAAAATTTAAGTTTTTTCTTTAAAAATAACCATTACAACAAAGATGTTGAGAATGATTTTATTTTTTCTTTAAAAAGTTCATTACAAAAATTTATTTCTACTTGTAAAAATTATTTATTATCTCCAAAAGATATTCAAAATATAGCTCTTAAAAACAACGATTTAACATTGGTTTTGTTAAATTCTTTTTATATAGAATATCAAGATACATTAAAAAATTTAGAATTTTTAGATTACGATGATTTACTTATGATTTCTTTTAATTTCTTAAATTCTAATCAAAATATCAAAGAGAAATATCAAAAGAAATTTAAATATATTTTAGAAGATGAGGCGCAAGATTCTAATATACTTCAAAATAAAATTTTAAACTTAATTGCAAATAAAAATTTTGTAAAAGCTGGTGATTCTAATCAAAATATCACAGGTTCTTTTACATTGTCTTCTCCTAAAATTTTTACTGATTTTTATAAAAATTCCAAAAACAAAAAAAAATTAACCATTTCTAAAAGGAGTAAAAATTACATTTTAGAAATTTCAAATGAATTTATAAGATGGAATAATGAAAAACATCCTGTTTTAAACGCTAGAAATGCATTTTTTTTGAGTTTTTTTAACTTTGGTAATGAATTGCTCAACAAAGATGTAGAATGCTTTAAAAATGAAATTGTTGCGTTTAATGATGAACTAAAAAAAGACGAGTTTATTAATTGCTTTTATAGAGTAAAAAAAATTATTAAAAAATTAACAGACAAATCAATAGGAATTATTTGTTATAAAAATTCTGATATATATGAGTTGGCTAAATTATTCGATGAAGAAAATATTAAATACAATATACTTAATGACTTTGACACTTCAAATCTTGAGTTATATAAAAAATTAGCTGATTTTATAAATTTTATCGATAACCCAAATAATATAAATCTTTTAATAAAAATACTTGAAACTCATATCCTTAAAAAAAAATTAACTCAAATAGAAATTAAAAAAATCTATGCTAAAAATTTTTATGAAGAATATTTTTATTTAGATATTAAAAAAATATTTGATTTATTAAATTATTCCCTTAATTCTAAAGAAAAAGTATTAATTTATATTTCACAAAATTTTGACTTTAATCCTCATGAAATAGAAATTATTGAGAATATTTCTTTAAATTTGAAATCTATTTTCAAGTTTAACCCTAAATGGACTTATAGTGATTTAATTTTTGAATTGAAGCAAGTTGAAAATAATAAATTCAATTATTTCAATTGGAATGTAAATAAAAAAATTAAAGAAAATGAACAGATATCAATTTCTACTTACCACAAAAGTAAAGGGAGAGAATGGGACATTGTTTTTTTATTAGGACTAAATGAAAATAATTTTCCTGTTTTTACTCATAAAGAACAAATAGGTGAAGCTTTTTATATTAACGATAATGTAAAAAATATTGATTTTTTTGTTACAAATTCTATAAAAAAATATTTAGAAACAAATTCTTTAACTTTTGAAAATTATAAAGAAGAAAAAATAAAAGAATCATTAAGAATTATATATGTTGGATTAACTCGAGCTAAAGAATATTTATTTTTATCTTGTAACAAAGAAAAATCTGGAACTTTTTATTTTTCTCTATTTTCAGAATTAATAAAAAAACTTAAGCTTTAATACTTAAGTTTTTTTATTTTTTTCTATTATTTTTTAAGTTTTTAGCTAACATAATTCTGTATTTAATAGTATTTTTCATATTTATAATTTTTCTTGGAATGTATGAAATTAAATTTTTAAAAAAAATTATAATCTTTTTAAAAATTGTTAATTCATAGATACTTTTACAGTAAGGGCATCTATATTTTGCTTTTTTATTGGTTATTTTCATTTTTTTACTACATGTTTCACATGTAACTATTATTTTACCCAAATTTTTCACCTCATAAAGTATTTATATTTCTAAATTATATATCATTTATTTTTTTCTAACAAGACTTATAAATTTTGATTTTTTATTATAAACAGTGATATAATTTTATAAATTTAATTTGAGAGGTATTTTTATGATTATCGATCTTCATGATACAAAATTAGAGGATGCCATTCCCTTTTTTATAACCAAATACAACGAATTCTATTTAAACGGATTTAAAGGCGAAATAGAAGTTATTCACGGGTATGGGTCAAGCGGAATAGGTGGAGTTATTAAAAAGCGTTTTAAGAGCTTTTCAGAAGCTTATAACACATATTTTAATGCTCGTTATACAAATAATCTTGGAGTTACTTTTATTACACCTAAAAAACTGATTCCAAAAGAAAATTTTTTGTTAGAAAATGAAATTTTAATTTTTTGCTCTAACTCTCCAAAAAGCATGAATAAAATTAAAAATAATTTTTTAAAAAAATATAAACAAGAAGACATTAAAAAAAGTGTTTTATCCTTACTTAAAAAAAATTTACTATCAGAAATTCAAAAAAAAGAAATTTGTTATTTACAGAGAGGAGAATTATGAAAAAATTTATATTTACAATTATTTTATCTGCTTTTATGATTAGTTGCACTTCTTTTTCAAAAAAAGGAAAAGAGGTTAATTATGCTAAAAAAAATTTAGAATCAGGAAATTATTATGAGGCTATTATTAATTACTCTAACGCTCTTATAATTGATTATGATTACAAACCAGCAATAAAAGGTTTAAATTCAATATACAAAATTGGAATTGATGCTCAACTAAATAAAATTAATTATTTAAAAGAAACAAACTCAGAGGACTACCCTTATGAGGTGGAAAAAATGTATTTAATATATAAAAATATAGCTCGACTTAGAAATGAAAGTTTTTCTTTACTTGACTTTAAATTAGATTTTGAAGAATTAAAATTTTGGCAGCTCGAAAGCTCTAAAGAATTTTATAACAGTGCAAAATTAATTAAAAATCCAAAAACTACATTCGATTTTAAAAAAATAAGTAAGTTATACAAAAAAAGTTATTTATACAACCCTAGTTATCTTGATAACTTTGAACAATATAATAAAAATAAAGTTTTGGCTATGCAAAATATTTTATATTTTGATATGGAATATGAAAATAATTACATTAACATTGGAAAAATTCTAAATAATAGCATTTTAAATGAATTAAAAAATAATCTAAATATTTCTGAATATACTAGTTTTACAAATGGAAAAATTAATAATTTTGATAAAAAAACAATTCTTAATCAACAAGAAAAAAATTTAAAAGAATTTAATTATTTTTTAGATTTAAATATCTCGTCTGTAAATATTTATCCTACAACTGTTAAAACAAAATATGAAAATAAAATTTGGTATGAAATTATAAATGAAAAAAAAGAGAAAACTTATTCTTATAATTTTCCAAAATTATTAGATCCTAAATCTATTTATCTTAAAAGAGAGTATACTGAAATTTCTAAACATAAAGAAAAAAATATTAAATTAGTTATAAATTATAATCTTATTGATTTAAAAACAAAAAAAAGTATTAAATCAAACAGTATTTTTGATGAAATTAAAGATTATGACAACTCTAAAAAATATATTGGAGAAATTTATCCAAATTTATATAACGAAGAAGAAAAAGAGCTAAAAAGTGATATAGAGATTTTAGAATTAATTAGTAAAAATATATCAAAAAAAATAGAAATGGATTTAAAAGAGATTTTAGAATAAAAAAAATCAGCATAAGCTGATTAAAATTCTTAAAATGGCGGGAGTGACGAGGCTCGAACTCGCGACCTCCTGCGTGACAGGCAGGCGCTCTAACCAAACTGAGCTACACCCCCATTTTATGGTGGTCCCAATAGGACTTGAACCTATGACCCCCTGCTTGTAAGGCAGGTGCTCTCCCAACTGAGCTATAGGACCTTAGTGGTGCCTTGAGGCGGAATCGAACCACCGACACGAAGATTTTCAGTCTTCTGCTCTACCGACTGAGCTATCAAGGCAATATGGCGGAAGAACTGGGACTCGAACCCAGACATCTTGCGATTTTGCCGGTTTTCAAGACCGGTTCCTTAGCCAATTCGGGCATTCTTCCATCATAATAAAAAAAATTAATAGTCACTTTAATTTTTTTATAAATTATTTTATATTTTGGTAGGGCGTAGGGGAATCGAACCCCTGTTGCCAGGATGAAAACCTGGAGTCCTAACCATTAAACGAACGCCCCTTATAAACTGGTGGATCTAGTTGGAGTCGAACCAACGACCTACCGGTTATGAGCCGGTTGCTCTAACCAAACTGAGCTATAGATCCCTAAATGGCGTGCCTGAAGAGATTCGAACTCCTGACCCACGCCTTAGAAGGGCGTTGCTCTATCCAGCTGAGCTACAAGCACATTTATTTAAAATTTTATTTTAATTAAAATGGTGCGTTATACAGGAGTCGAACCTGTGACAACACGATTAAAAGTCGTGTGCTCTACCATCTGAGCTAATAACGC
>JACCDZ011237915.1_pt1 | contig 13911 bp, 15 predicted proteins | sample 7449551 | NCBI WGS metagenome assembly JACCDZ01 (sample SAMN15323452, study PRJNA562643) | freshwater metagenome | isolation source: river surface water | place: USA:Blue River Watershed | collected 2017-08-18
AAAATGAAGGCAGGAATCATCCCTGCTAAAATGTAAGAAACGTGGATTTAAATGGTGCACTTTTACGTCGGGGAATTTGTTTCTAATTTGACTAAAAGTGGTGCATTTTTAGTTCGGGCTTGACATCTATTTATGATGATCCAATGTTAGCTGGTCTGCGCTTAGAGTTAAAGATATTAGAAAATGAACTAGCGGATAAAACTGCCGAAAAAGATGAATGTGAGCATTATATCAATCAGTTTAATCAAGAATATCTGTTAAGTGTTGGTGAATTACTTGAGCAAATTTTACAGTTAAAATTATCTCAAAGCGCAGAAAACAGCGAAGAATACGAACAACTTAAAGAATCACTTGGTGATTTTGAGCAAGAGTATATTCACTCAAAGCAAGAACCGCTTGCCGCAAATTTGAATGAGGAGCAAGAGGCAGAGCTCAAAAAAGCTTATCGCCAAGCCAGTCGTTTGTGCCACCCAGATCGCCTAGCGCCAGAATTACAAACCAAAGGGACGGAGTTTTTCAAAGAATTGAGTACTGCATATCGGCGGAATGATTTAGCTCGCGTTAAAGAAATTTTAACTGCATTGCAGATTAATGGTGGTTTACAAACAATATCTGATAGAACATATGATAAAGAATCATTACTGCAACAAATTAGCTTATTAAAAGAACGAATTGCACAACTAGCCAATAATATTAAAGAGATGTTTCAAAGTGAGATTTATCAACATATCCAAAGTCTTCACGACCGAGCAGAGTATTTTGTAAATCTTAAACAAGAGCTAACCCAAGAGTTAATATCCTTACAAGCAACTGATAAATAATGATGACTAACGAAATTTAAATCCATATAACAAAGAAATAGAGCATGACAAAATTAATTTTGCATAATAGTTCAAATGCACTAACCAGTACTAAATCATTACTTAAAATTACAGATTTAATTTTAAAAAATAAAACCGCTGTCGCTCAAACCGAGGATCCTTTCTGGTTTGAGAAATTAATTCAGTGGGCGGATGAAAACAATATTGATCATTCGATAATCCCACGCGACAAAGCCAGTTTATTGGCATTAACCAAATTAGATCTATGTGATAAACAATTAATAAGCTTGCCTGAGTCAATCGGTAATCTACATAATTTAACAGAGCTATGGTGTTATAGTAACCAATTAACCCGCTTGCCTGATTCAATAGGTGATCTGTATAATTTAACTTCGCTTTCTTGCTGGGGTAACCAATTAACCAGCTTGCCTGACTCGATCGGTAATCTACATAATTTGACTGTGCTAGATTGTGGAAGAAACCAATTAACCAGCCTGCCTGATTGGATATGTAATCTGCATAATTTAAGAGAGCTTTATTGCTATGATAATCAATTAACTAGCTTGCCTGAGTCAATTGGTAATCTACATAATTTAACTGTGCTAGGTTGTAGCAGAAACCAATTAACCAGCCTGCCTGAGTCAATCGGTGATCTGCATAATTTAACAGAGCTTTATTGCCATGATAATCAATTAACCAGTTTGCCTGACTCAATAGGTGATCTACATAATTTAACAGAGCTTTATTGCAATAATAATCAATTAACCAGCTTGCCTGACTCAATCGGTAATCTTCATAATCTAACAGAGCTTTATTGCTATGATAATCAATCAACAAGTCTTCCTGACTCAATTGATAATCTACATAATTTGATTGTGCTTTCTTGCTATGGTAATCAATTAACAAGTCTTCCTGAGTCTATCGGTAATCTGCATAATTTAACTGGGCTAGATTGTGGAAGCAATCAATTAACCAGTCTGCCTGATTGGATATGTAATCTGCATAATTTAACTAAACTAGGGTGTTATAGTAATCAATTAACCAGCTTGCCTGACTCAATCGGTGATCTGCATAATTTAACAGAGCTTGCCTGCCATGATAATCAATTAACTAGCCTGCCTGAGTCAATCGGTAATCTGCATAATTTAACTATGTTATGGTGTTATATTAATCAATTAACCAGTTTACCTGACTCAATTGGTAATCTACATAATTTGGCTGGGCTAGATTGTAGAAGTAACCAATTAACCAGTCTGCCTGACTCAATCAGTAACTTACCTAAGTTGAGAATATCTAGGTAGGTTAAAACCGCATAACCTCTAGATTATATTACAGAATACTTAATAGGTAGTATTTGCCACGGGGAAAAAGATGCCAGCAAAAATTTTAACTAAATTCACGAACTATCATGAAGGTATTTTTAATAAAAATGCAGGACTTAAAGTCTCATTGCCCACCAAATTTAATGATCTATTTGATGCTCAATTACGCTTTAGCGATGATGAAATAAAAAAACTTGTGTACGAATTTAATAATTTACCAGATTCTAATCTTAATAGATGGATAGCATATGCCAATGAAAATAATGTTGAACTTAGGAAAAATACTACTAAAACCACTACAGAAGAGGCAATAAAATATTATATAGCAAGATTACAAACAACTCATATACTTTGCTTAAACTCTATGAGCGCAATTGATTTTAATACTAGCCACATGTGGGGGATTTATGCTTCGAGCGGCAAAGGTATTGCGCTTGAATTTGATTATGCAGAAATCGACAATCGATTTAACTATACATTATTAAAATCATTTTTACTAAACTTTAATACCGTCGCCAGTCCGTCTAATTTCTTAAGTACCTCCATGACTGATAGCGTCCTTATTTATGTTAAAGAATTCCTCAAAGAAAGTTTACGTCTTAGAGATCTTACAGCCAATAAGGAAGAGGTGGATTTATTAGCCGCTAGCAATCAAGAAGTTAAAGCGACCACAGCCATCCTTGAATTTTTAATAGAATTACTGAACAGTACAATATTTGGTAGTATTGGTTCATTAACGAACAACTTAATTCCAGTAACCTACAATTCCAGTTTCGATACATTAATTGGTATTTTCAAGACTTATTTATTTTTAATGCTATCTGGCAATGGAAACAATAAAATTGGTTTTGACTTGGTAAATTCATTTTTCTCAAATAAACATAATATTTGGCAAAATGAACATGAGTATAGAATAATTGTGCCAAATTACGTAGTGCAAAACATTGAAAAAATTGAAATAAATAATGGATTTAATGAGAAGAGAGCTAATTTTAAACGAGCAACTATGGAGTTAAACAGTTTTGCTGAGTCTCTAGAAGTAAAAACGCTTAAATTTTCTAAAGAATTTCAGCTTAGTGCACACATTGATCAAAGTAATAAACAAGCAGGTGCAATGCCATTTGCAGCTACGTTACCATATCCAACTAAAATTTATTTAGGATGGGATTTTAAGGTTTTGAATGACAAGAAGGAAGACATTACCAAAGCAGCAAAAAATATAATTATGAACTTTTGTAAAACTCATTCAATTGAGCTGTATCAATTAAACAAAGAAGTGGATTATACAAATAATAGGTTTACCTTTAAAGCATTATGAATATATGACAGATACTAGATCTTGAGCCGATAGGTATGGTGGAGGAAAATTGATGCTATCATATAAAAGCTAGCATAAATACAGATGTATCGACTTTTTGCAGTAAGTGTTATATTGGTGATAGATTAGTACGAAATGGAACTGGTCAAATCGAAGTAGCCGATTAAACTAACCACAATTTCGCCTGATTTCAATGTGGTATGTTATAAAGAATCTTATCAATATAACCATTTTGAAAACCGCCCGATTGATTACCTGTATTATAGGCACTGAGTGCTTTACGTAATGCTAGCTGGGAATCGTTGGTAGTTTTACGTGCTGCGATATAGTTTTTAGTTAAAATATCTGCGCTAATTTTTATATTTAGACATGGATCAAATAATTGTTCTGGAGTTAATTTATACTTGCGAATATTAACAATATTTACCTGACCAAGACCGACATCAAAATTATAGCCTTTTTTATCAAGATATTTTGCCCACGCAATCGCCTGACTTTCGGTTTTAGGCTGAAATTTGAGGCGTGCACCATTTAGCCCTAGTGCGAGTGGATTGCCGCGGGATTCGGTTTTCACCAGCGTCACCATGGTAATTGGTGCAACCTGTGGGCTGCATTGTTTAGCTAGGGTATATAAATCAAGTGCCACGTTAAATTATCCAATCATCGCTGTATTTGGTAATCCGTGAAGCTGCTGGGCCAAAGCTCGCATAGGCTGGAACATCTTTCATGACCACACTATTTGGACCAATCTTAGCATTACTATGAATCGTGATATTACCCAAAATTTTGGCACCCGTTCCCAGAACGACATTATCACCAATAGTTGGATGGCGTTTGTGATTGGCTGAACTGGGAATTCCTAAGCCACCGAGAGTGACTTGATGAAAGATAGTTACATTCTCACCAATGATGGTAGTTTCACCAATCACAATGCCCATGCCATGATCAATAAATAAATTTTTGCCAATTTGTGCGGCAGGATGAATTTCAATTCCGCTAATCCAACGAGTTATATGAGCTAAAATTCGCGAGATTAAGCGTAGTCGATGCGCCCAAAGCCAGTGGCTAATCCGATGCAATATTACAGCATGAAAGCCTGGATAAACGAGAATAACCTCAAAGAAAGTTGGGCGCACTGGGTCTTGCTTTTGGTAATGGCGAATTAGCTCAAACATTCTTATTGCCCATCAACGCTTGCAAATAAAGCCGTTGATAAATAACGCTCGGCAAAAGATGGAATTATTACCACAATTTGTTTGCCCATATTTTCTTCACGACTGGCAACTTTAATTGCGGCACTTAATGCGGCACCTGAGGAAATTCCAACAGGAATTCCTTCTAAACGTGCAATCTCACGTCCCATTTCAATGGCTTCTTCATTACTAATTTGTACAATTTCATCAATTAAATCAAGTTCTAAAACGCTTGGCACAAATCCAGCGCCAATTCCTTGGATTTTATGTGGTGCTGGCTGACCACCCGATAAAACTGGGCTGGAACTTGGTTCAACGGCGATGGATTTGAATTGTGGATTACGTGCTTTAAGTACTTGTGAAACACCAGTGATGGTTCCACCCGTACCAACACCAGCAATTAAAATGTCAGCCTTACCATTGGTATCCGCCCAAATTTCCTCAGCCGTGGTATTGCGATGCTTTTCCGGATTAGCTGGATTATCAAATTGACCAACTACGTAGCTATCTAGATTTTGTTCGGCAATTTCGTTGGCTTTATTGATGGCACCTTTCATGCCCGCTGCTGCTGGCGTTAGGACTAATTCAGCTCCCATGTGAGTAATCATTTTGCGGCGTTCAATTGAGACACTTTCAGGCATGGTTAAAATTAGGCGATAACCTTTGGCTGCCGCAACAAAAGCTAAACCAATTCCCGTGTTTCCAGAAGTCGGTTCAATTAATAAAGTTTTACCAGGCGTGATTTTACCAGCGCGTTCGGCAACCTCAATCATATTAAGTGCAATGCGATCTTTTACTGACGCAAGTGGGTTAAAAAACTCCAGTTTAGCTAAAATTTGAGCCTTTAGATTATATTTTTGCTCTAATTTATGTAAACGAACCAATGGAGTTGCGCCAACGGTTTCAGTTATGCTATTGTAAATACGGTTACGAAAAGTTGCAGTAGTAGCTTGTGTCATGATGGTTCCTTAATTAAAATATAGATAATCGAAATATTTTAAAAATTTAGCTTAAGTAGTAATTGGTGAAGCGGTAATATTTTGAATGAGTAATTTAGTGGGAGTAGTTTTAGCAGCAACAAGAGCAGAATTGACGTGACAGAGGCAATTTATTATTTGAGTATGAGCTTGAGTTTAGCACGGGAAGATTAAAATCATCCTGATGACCTTGGGTTACTAAAATAAATATTTGCATAATTTAACTTTCATTATATTTTGCGCTAGTTTAATGGATTGATGTTCGGATTTTAAAGCCAATTAAAACTAATGTCAAGTTTATTTCTGCAAATCTGAAAATTAGCGCTGAATTATTGGGTAATTTATACTCGATATTAAGAATTTAATTTACACAAGTTACTAAATTTAGCTGAAATAAATCATTTAAATCTAAGTTCTTCATCAGGTAATTTAAGCTTAGCTGATGGGTGTTGCTTGAGTGAATAATTTATCTCAAACTCTAGAGGTGCTAGCTAATGAATGTAATAAATCTAGTTGTATTGATTTAAGATTTATGATTGATAGTGCTCTAGTTTCAGGATGCTACATTCGTGTGGGCTAAAAATAGCGAATTATTGAAGAGATGAACTGTTAAAATAGCTACTTTATAAATTTAAGGCGCAGATTATGCCAAGTAAGGCTGAACTACGCCAGTTAATGCGTCAACGCCAACGAAGTTACACTCAGGATGCCGCAGAACTGGCTGGAGTGCAATTATTAGAGCAAATGCTGCCGTTGTTACAGAGTGTAAAAAACGTTGCGATTTACTATGCCATTAATGGTGAAATTAGCCTAAATAGTTTAATGAAATATTGTTTGAGCAATGAGATTAAATTATATGCACCAGTTGCATTGCGTAGCTCACGCCTAATGCGCTTTGAAGAGGTAACCAGCGTAGAATTTCGTGATGTTTTTTACCCTCAAGATTATGAGTTAGTTACTGAGATAAAATGGTATAATTTAGACCTCGTGATTCTCCCTGTTTTGGCAATTGATGCCGCAGGGTATCGTTTAGGTCAAGGTGGTGGCTATTATGATGCAACATTTGAACAGCTCACAATTAAACCGCTGTTATGTGGCGTTGGCTATCACTGGCAGCTCTACCAACAACTTACGCACGATAGTTGGGATTTAAAGCTGGATTATTTTGCTTCAGAGCAAGAATTAATGAAAGTAATGTAATAATGAGTCAATATGCAAGTTTGGGTTTTTGTAGTCTATTAGATGAATTGCGGGCGGTTACTGCTGAAATTAGTTGTGAGCAAATGCAATTGATTATGAGTACAGATAAGCCATATGCTTTGATTGATGTACGAGAAACTCACGAGGTTCAATTCGGTTCTATTCCCGATGCGTTGCACGTATCGAAAGGTGTTATTGAGCGCGATTTGGAGAAATTAATTCCAGATAAAAGTGTTATTGTGATTGTGTTTTGTGCGGTTGGTGCACGATCATTGATTTCGGCGTATATGTTACAAAAAATGGGTTATAAATATGTGTATTCATTAAAAGGTGGTTTTAATGAATGGTTACGCTATACGAATAGCAATACTTAATGAGGTTAGTGATGCAATTTATTGATTTAAAACAACAATATAATTTAATTAAAGCTGATGTACTAAATGAAATTAATCAAGTCTTAGACTCTGGTCAGTACATTATGGGGGGCAAAGTTGCCGAATTAGAACAAGTTTTGGCAAATTATACTGGGGCTAAACATTGCATTGGTGTTTGTGATGGAACCAAGGCCTTATTAATTGCCTTGATGGCATTAGATATTCAAGCTGGAGATGAAGTAATTGTGCCAGCCTTTACTTTTATTGCGACCGCTTCAATGGTGTCGTTGTTAGGAGCGGTACCTGTTTTTGCAGACGTTGATGAAAAAACTTATAATTTAGACCCAAATAAAATTGAAGCGTTAATTACGCCTAAAACCAAAGCGATTATTCCAGTTAGCCTGTATGGTCAATGTGCAGATTTTAATGCAATTAATCAAATTGCGGCTAAACATGGTTTGGTGGTGATTGAAGATGGCGCACAAAGTTTTGGCGCTACTTATAATGGTGAAAAATCGTGTAATTTAACGCGAATTTCAACTACGAGTTTTTTCCCATCTAAACCACTGGGTTGTTATGGTGATGGTGGTGCTATTTTTACCAATGATGATGAATTAGCGCAAAAGATTCGTTGGATTCGGGTGCACGGTCAAGATAAACGTTATCATCATGCAGTTTTAGGTATCAATGGTCGTTTGGATACTTTACAAGCGGGAATTTTATTGGCTAAAATGCGTATTTTTGCAAACGAAGTTCAATTGCGCGGCCAAGTTGCAAAACGCTATGATGAATTATTTAAAGACTCAGCGTGTGTTACGCCATTTATAGCCGCTGGAAATACTTCGGTGTACGCGCAATATACCTTAGTGGTTAAAGATCGTGATGGTTTAATTAAGCACCTTAATGCCAATAAAATTCCAACTGCGGTGCATTATCCAATTCCATTACATAAACAGCCAATTTTTGCAGCGAATTATCATGGTCAAGACTTGTCGGTGTCAGAAAAAATTGCCGCACAAGTAATTAGTCTGCCAATGCATCCATATTTGGATCATGCCTCACAGGATAAAATTGTCGCTGCCGTTAAACAATTCATCGGTTAAGCGGATGGAATTTTTTACTTACCGTATGCCTCCATTTCTAAATGTTATGGGGGCTTTATATATTGTGGTAGCGGCACCATTTTTGATTAGCTTGCTTCGCGAAGGATATTGGCGCGGAGTATTTCATCAAATTGGCGTTAATCTTAAACATGTTTGGATCGCGATAATTGTTGCACTGCCGCTGATTTTACTCATCATTAATTATCTTGACATCCCCGCGACTTTAGCTGTTAAAGCGATGGATACTTATACACATAGCTATGTTTTCTGGGATTTTATTTGCTCGTGTGCTGAGGGTGGTTTTGTTGGTGGGGTTTTATTCACGCTGTTTATGAGCGCTAATTATTTTAAATTAAACAAATTAGCCGTGTGTGCCAAACTTAGCTTAATGAGTTCAATTTATGCCGGCTTGGCAAATGCTGTGTTGAAGTTTTTATTTAATCGTCAACGCCCAGCAATTGGTTTGGAACAATGGCATTTTTTTGCTTTTTTTGAAAGTAGTGTCAAAAATTTTAATGAGTTAACCTATGCTTTTAATAGTATGCCATCTGGGCATGTAATTAGCACGGTTGCCGCAGTTGTGCCATTTTTTCTGGCATATAAGCTTAAATCTATACGAATTAGTTTAATTATTTGGGTCTTAATGGTAGCCTTTTCACGAGTTTATACAATTAATCATTGGTTAAGTGATGTAATGGTTTCATCGCTCTTAGGTATGCTTATTGGGTTTGCGGTTTACCAAGTTAATTTTTGGCGTATTGAGCATCATGAAAATTAAGCGCTGGCTGATTCCTCTATTGGTGGCATTGACCGTAGGTGTTGTTTTTGCCAATGATAGCTTGCTGACTAAGCTTGAGGGACTATTTGCCAATGATGGCTCACCACCACCGACATTAATTCAGGCTACTGGTAGTATCGAAGTCGCGTTTAGTCCGAATAATGGTGTTACTGAGGTAGTAGTTAAAGCCATTGGTGAAGCTAAACAAACTTTATTGGTCGCAGCCTATAGTTTTACCTCAAAAGATATTGCGGAGGCGCTTTTAGACGCGAAAAAGCGTGGTGTAGCAGTTAAAATTATTCTGGATAAAAGCCAAGTTAGTCAAAAATATTCATCAAGCACATTTTTTGCCAATCAAGGCTTTGACCTGCGGATTGACGTCAAGCACGCCATTTATCATGATAAAGTTATGATCATTGATGACAAAACGGTGATTACAGGATCGTTTAATTTTACTAAGGCAGCTGAAACTAAAAATGCGGAAAATCTCTTAGTCTTACGTGACAATCCCACATTGGCTAAGCTTTATACCCAAGATTGGTGGTTTAATTGGCAACAAGCCATTCCGCGTGATGAATTTGTGAATAAACGTAATTTACGTGCTCAAGCCAAAGGAACTACTGATGAATAGTCACGAAGCAGAAAATTTATTTAAATTGACTCCTCTGGAGCATGATTTAACTCAGCGTTTGCAACAAGTTATTCAGAGTGAGATTGCGGCCTGTAATGGGGTGATTTCATTTAGTCGCTATATGGAATTGGCGTTGTATTATCCTGGTTTGGGTTATTACAGCAATCCATTATTTAAATTTGGTGAACAAGGAGATTTTGTTACCAGCCCATTAATTTCAAATTTATTTGGTCAATTATTGGCGTGCCAATTGAGCGAGTTATTTAGTTTTGGAGTTAAGTCACAAATTCTTGAGTTTGGTGCTGGTAATGGCAAATTAGCTGCAGATATTTTACAAGCGCTTGGTGAGCAAATTGAACATTATTATATCTTGGAGCTAAGTGCTGATTTAGTACAATGGCAGGCGGAGACGATTCGTCAACAAGTACCACAGTTTTTTGCTAAGGTGGTTTGGTTAACTGGGCTACCCGAGCAATTTGAGGGGGTCATGTTAGCCAATGAGGTATTGGATGCGCAACCGTGTAATTTGGTCGCCTTTGATAATGGCGCAATTACAGGGGTTGGCGTTACGCATGATGCAACGGGCTTTCATTATACCAATTATCCTTTGGATAGCGAATCTTTAGCGCTCGCGCAAGAGTTAGATTTGCCATATGCGGATTATTTAACTGAGGTAAATTTGGCGAGCCGTGGATTTATGCGGAGCCTTGCAACTAGCTTAAAGCATGGGGCAATTTTATTAATCGATTATGGTTATGGCGAAAGTGAATATTATCATCCCGAGAAAACCCGTGGAACTTTGCGGGGATTTTATCGCCAACATGTGCTAAATGATGTTTTGCAGTATCCTGGACTGATTGATATTACCACGAGTGTGAATTGGACGAGTATTGTGACAACCTCTACAAGTAATGATTTGGATTTCATTGGTTATACTAATCAAGCTGGGTTTTTGTTTAATTGTGGTTTAGCCGCTGCGATGTTGAATTTGCAAGCTGAGCTACAGGATAATCAGTATTTAGCCGTATCAAATCAAATAAATAAGTTAATCTCACCAAGTGAAATGGGTGAGTCTTTTAAAGTTTGTGGCTTTAGTAAGGGCTTAGAGCAAGATAATTGGCTCGGATTTACGGATTATGATAAAAGTTATTCACTTTAATTCTTCATTTTTTTGCTGTTACTACTCAGCTCCCTAATAAAGCCTAGCGTTTTGGTTGAGTAGTATGCTAAAACCCCATAGAGTAAATATTTTTTGAGCTTATGATTCATACCGATTTCCAATATAAAACATTAGCGGCAGTTAATAAAAAGATCGTTGATTTACAAGATAAGTTGAGTAAATAACTAAAAATCAACGAGGGATTGGTGTTGGAAAATCGTCAACTCAAAGCACAAGTTGCACAACTAAGCAAGAAAGTAGCAGTGTACCACCGTCAAAGAATGGTTTGAATAAAAATCCCCGCTCAGGAAATAGCCGAGAGAAAAGTGGCAAGAAAAGTGGTGGTCAAGTAGGTCACAAAGGAACAACTCTTGAGTTTTCTGCTCATGCAGATGAGGAGATCGAGCATAAGCCAACAAATTGTATTTGCTGTGGTGCTATTTTGAGTGGTGGTTACGAGCACATAGAAACTCGTCAAATCCACGATGTGTTAATCCAAAAGGTAATAAGTAATCATTTGATTTTTGTCGCAAAATGTAGTTGCGGCGGTATAGAGAAAGCTAATCCCAGTATAGCCTGTGGTGTAAGTTACGGAGCTGGGTTAAAAAGTATTCTAAGCTATCTTGGCAATTACATGTTGATACCTAATGAGCGTTTATCTGAGTTAAGCGGTAGTCTGTTTAAGTCACCACTAAGTGAAGGAACGCTGCAAAACTGGCAAGTTGAGATATCAAACAGGCTAACCGCTTATCATGAAGAGATGGAAGATGTATTACTAAAACAAGCACTACTCCATGTTGATGAAAGTGGCTTAAAAGTAAATAAGTTGAATCTATGGCTGTATGTGATTAGTAATGAACATTTGACTTATTATGCGAGTCACCGAAGACGTAGCAAAGAAGCTTTGTCTGACATAGGCATGATTCCAGATTTTACTGGTAATTTGATGCATGACTGCTGGAAGACATATTTTAGTAGTGCAGTCAATGCCAAGCATGGTTTGTGTAATGCTCATATTATCCGTGAATTAAAGGCGATAGTAGAATTTGATAAGCTTGCTATTGCGGAAGAGTTGCGTCAATACATCAAAAAGATGATAAAAGAGGTAGATGAAGCCAAAGAACAAGGAATATTGGGGTTAAAATCAAATATAACCAAAATGTACCGAAGCGGTTGGTTTAAATTACTGGAGAAATTTGAGCTGGCGATAAGCTCCAAGGTTTTATCTGAAGAGCGAACTCAGCAGTTAACGGCTGACGTTCACCGCTTGGTTTGTGCGCCATGTATGACACACAAACTAGAGGCAGAAGTCTTTATCTTCTGCCTCTTAGCATCTCAAACCCCATTCAGAATCCGATGTAAAACTCCAATTTGAGATCCTAAACTAGCGCCGCCAGCATCAACTCGATAATTAACATTACTGCTATTTATATTGGCTGGTGATTTAAATTGAATCTGGGCGAACTCATCATGGTCACCACCTGCAAGCGAGGTACAAAATGGATCGCCTTGAATACAACCAACTGTAATAAATGAATCAGTAAAACCAAATTTCCCGTTAACGCGAAGGTAAAAATAGCGATTAGTCTTCGAGTCAAACACTACACTTTGAGTAACTAATGAACTATTTGGTAAAATAAAGGTTTTTTGTCCGCCATAGTCTATCTGAGTAAGACCGCGCGTTATCAAAGTTAGGCTGTTATCAGTAATTGAGGTTTCTTTTTCTTTAAGAAAGATATGCCAATCTCGATTATTTATACCTATCCGTACATCGCTATCGGTGTGTCCAATGTCATTATATGCTTGGCATGCTAAATATCCATCATGATTTTCAATAATTGTATTATTACAAATACCGATACTAATTGGCATGATGTTCGATTGGTTGCCTTTTGCTATAGGACAAGAGTCTTGTAGAGTAACGCCATCAAAATAAAAATCTTTATTATTCACTTCAGTTGAGCAGGATTGATCCCATGAGCCACCTGGTAATTTGACAACCAGCAGATTATTTTTTAATGATGTATATGTTTCTTGTTCTTGACTCAGATATTCGGTAACCTTATGTTCTCGAATATCAAAAATATCATTTATTTTAGTCAAACACTGCTTATAGTCATCAGATGAGCCATAACCATTACAACCAATATCTTCTCCTAATAATATTTTGTTTTTACTATTTGTAGAATGATTATTATAATATAGTGCAGCCAGTTCTAGTTGCCGCGATTTTTCAAGAGTCATTAATATATTCTGCCCGAGAGATAATAAAATTGCATTGTTTTCACGTGCTAAACCGACAACATCCGTAGACAGTGGTGTCGTATATACTTTTGGTAATACCCCCTAAAAATAATGTCATTCTAAAGTAGAGAGATTTACAATAATGGCTAACATAAAAGGGGTATGAATAATGAAGAGTTCAAAATTTAGCGAATCACAAATAGTAACTATTTTAAAATTAGCAGAAAATGGTATGCCAATTACAGAGGTATGTCGGAGTAATGGTGTTAGCAGTGCGACATTTTATAAATGGCGCGCAAAATATGGCGGCATGGATGTATCGATGCTATCAAAGGTAAAACAGTTAGAAGCCGAGAATAACCGCTTAAAACGAATGTATGCTGAATTGCAATTAGATCATGATGTCCTTAAGGAGGTAATGACAAAAAAGTGGTGAAGCCATCACAACGTAAATTGATGGCTAAGGCTGTAGCATTAAAATATGGTTTTATTAGCATAAGGCGTGTTTGTCGTTTATTTCACATAAGTGAAACTACGTACCACTATGTAAGCAAATTGAATGATGATAACGATCTTATTGCAAAATTGTTGCTAGAGATAACATCTGAGCATAGGACGTGGGGATTCCAACTATGTTATTTGTATATTCGCAATGTTTTGCAATTACATTTTAATCATAAGCGTATCTATCGAATCTACTGTGAATTATGTTTAAATCTGCGAATAAAACCTAAACGTAGGATTAAGCGCGAGAGACCAGAGAAATTAGCTATAGCACAATTTCAAAATCA
>JACCDZ011372217.1_pt1 | contig 13911 bp, 15 predicted proteins | sample 7449551 | NCBI WGS metagenome assembly JACCDZ01 (sample SAMN15323452, study PRJNA562643) | freshwater metagenome | isolation source: river surface water | place: USA:Blue River Watershed | collected 2017-08-18
AAATCAGAGAAAGTACCGCCAGCTTCGCGCAAAATAATATCTAGCGGCGCCATATCTCAAAGCGAAAGTGATGGTTCGATCGCAATATCCCTAACGCCCTCTGCGACCAACATATGTGACCAGAAGTCACCAACCGCGCGAGTACGCCAAGCTTCATTAAAGATACCTTGAAAGCCAGCTAAACGTTCACCAAAGCCAACAAAATCTGAGTAACCAAGGTGAGCATCTTTAATTTCACTCACTTTTGACACTGAGATTTTTCGCGGTGCACCTTTATGCGGATTGGTATCAGAATCAAAAGTTGTAAAAGCGCCACCGCCTTTAGTTGCAAACCAAGTACGAGCAAGTGCTGGTGATGAAACTAAACCAACTACGACTTCTGGTTTTTCATTTCCAGATTCACCAGAAACTTCAACTAGCGCAATTAAAGTCGACCAAACCGGAAGCCCACGTAAAAATGATTTGGTGCCATCGATTGGATCGATTACCCAGTAACGCTTCTTGCCAGAAATATCTGCGCCAAATTCTTCGCCAAGAATTCCATCTTCAGGTCGCTCTGCTTCTAAAATTTCGCGGATACATTTCTCAGTTGCTTTATCAGCATCAGTAACGGGAGTTGCATCAGGTTTAGTTTCGATTACTAAATCTAAAGATAGAAACCGCGCCATTGAAACAGCATCGGCAGCTCTGCCAATTTTTCGAATTAGCTCTAGATCTGATTGATATTTCGCGCTAGCCAAACTGGTCATTTCTTTATTCTAACCCTGCAGCGAGCAAGTTACGAAGACTGCTTACGCGGGCAGCGCGCTCTGGAATCTCAACGCCATTTGGCGCCATCCACTCATTTAATTTGCAATCAGCTTCATTGTGAGAGCAATTCGTCATACAGGAGTTGGTGATTTCAAGTAAATCATCAAATGCTGCGATGATGCGAGCGGGATCTAAATGAGATAGACCGAATGCCCGAACTCCTGGGGTATCAATAACCCAGCTATTGGCGCTTACTTTCTGATTTGGAAAATCCTTTAATTTCACGGCATATGCTGAAGATGATGTGTGGCGACCTCTGCCAGTGACATCATTTACATGGCCGATTTCGCGATCTGCTTCGGTTAACTGATTCAGAAGCGTTGACTTACCCACACCAGAATGGCCGACCAAAACTGAAACATTTCCATTTAGCACCGAATGCAATTCAGTAAGATCGCCATCCTTTTTAGTGGTTAGGCACTTAACGCCAATTGACTTGTATTCCGCAACAAAATCTGGCGCAGGGGCAAGATCCGTTTTGGTAATTACCAATATCGGATCTATTCCTTCAGTAAAGGCACTGACTAAAAATCGATCAATAAGTCCGCGTCGTGGTTCGGGATTTGTTGCTGCGGCTACGATTACTAATTGATCAATATTCGCCGCAATGTTTCTTTCAAATTGCGCCGCATCATCCACGGTGCGCACCAAAACTGAAGTTCGTTCTTCAATGCCAACAATTCTGGCAAGTGATCCTTCTGCGCCAGTGGTATCGCCAACTAATCGCACATGATCTCCAACGACAACAGATTTAGGACCAAGTTCGCGTGCTTTCATTGCGGTGACAACGGTGCCATCTTCTAAAACGCAAGTAGTACGACCGCGATCTACAGTGATAACAAAAGCGGTGATTGCATCATCATGCGAAGGACGATCTTTGGTGCGCGGTTTGGTCCTTCTACTTGGACGGATGCGAACATCTGATTCGTCATAATCGCGTCTACTCATGAAAGCAATGAGCTCCAAAGTCCTGGAAAATCAGGAATAGTTTTGCGTGTAGTTGCGATGTTCTCTACTTGGATACCTTCAACCACTAATCCAATAGTTGCACCTGAGGTAGCTAAACGATGATCTTCATAAGTATGGAAAACACCTGCATGTAAAGGCTTAGGGTTGATTCGAAGCGCAGTTGGCTCTTCAATCACATCGCCACCTAGAGCATTAATTTCAGCACGAAGCGCAGCTAAACGATCAGTTTCATGTAGGCGTAAATGGCCAATTCCTTGCAAATAAGAAGGTGAATCCGCCAGCGCGCAAAGTGCAGCGATTGCTGGAGTTAATTCACCAACATCATGCAGATCAACATCTATTCCATGGATTGCACCGCCAGTTATTTTTAGACCGCCGGTTTCTCCGGAAACAAATTCAACTTGCGCGCCCATCTTGGTAAAAATCTCTCGTAACTGATCACCAGGTTGGGTAGTTTGCTTTGGCCAATCTGCAATCGTTACTGATCCTCCGCAAACCATTGCAATTGACATAAATGGTGCCGCGTTAGATAAATCTGGTTCGATAACCAAATCTTGCGCGATCAATTTACCTGGTTCAACGCGCCAAGTATTTTTATCTTTATCAACTGTAACTTTTGCACCAAAATCGCGGAGCATCTGAACTGTCATTTCAATATGAGGCATCGAAGGTAGTGCGCCGCCGATATGTTTTGCAGTAATGCCTAATTCGGTACTCGGTGCAATTAATAGCAGCGCAGATAAAAATTGTGAAGAGGCGCTGGCATCAATTTCAATTTCGCCGCCACGAATTTTTCCACCGGAAAGATTTCGCATGGTTAGTGGCAATGCATAACGACCACCATGATTAATTGAAATGCCAAGTTCTTCTAGTGCCTTAATTACCGGCCCAAGTGGGCGCTCGTGCGAACGCGGATCACCATCAAATGAAATTTCGCCATCTGCAAGTGCAGCAAGTGGCGGCAAAAAGCGCATCACAGTTCCGGCATTTCCAACATCGATTTTTGCAGGGCCTTTTAACGAACCGCCGGTAACTTCAAATAGTAAATCGCCATTTTCTTGCTTTTCATTTATTGATAAACCAAGCGCTTTTAGCCCGCCAACCATCAATTCTGAATCTCTTGAAACTAAAGGTCTACGTAGCTTTGAAGTACCTTCTGCTTGCGCTGCCAAAATTAGCGCGCGATTAGTTACAGATTTTGAACCGGGAATTACTACCCGAACCTCGACTGGTTTCTTGCCGCGAAAAGGGGCAAGCCAATTAGCGGCGCTGCCTTTATCGCTTGAAGTCATATAGATAATTCTATCCGAGGGTACGAAACTATAAATCCCATTAAAGTTCGCTATATGTGTGGCCGTTATGCGCAAACGCAAGAGATGCGAGATTTAGTCGAGGAATTTGCAGTCACTGGCAAATTCCCTGAAAACGCGCTGCCATCAAGTTGGAATATTGCACCAACCAATCCAATTTATATCGTGCGAAACGATGAAGAAAATAATCGCGAACTATCAGTAGCTTCGTGGGGAATGATTGGCCCATGGCTAACTGATGAAGCAGAAGCCAAAGCATCACAATCTCGTGCAATTAATGCGCGATCAGAATCAATTCACGAAAAACCAACTTTCCGTGATTCATTTAAATCACGCCGCTGTTTGATTCCCGCTGATGGATATTACGAATGGGCAACCGAATTAGGTCGTTACAAAACTAAACAACCTTTCTATATTTCAAGCGATGAAGGAAAATCTCTTCCAATTGCAGGTATTTGGAATACGTGGCGTTCACCATCCGGACAGTTAATTCAAAGCGCTTCAATAATTACTCGTGAAGCAGTGGGAGAGTTAGCAACAATTCATCATCGAATGCCAGTAATGATGCCGCGCGAACGTTGGTCGGCTTGGCTTGATGTAAAAAATAATAATCCCCGCGAACTTATTAATTTAATGTCCAATGAGAAACCAGATGCGCATCTGCTTCCAGTGCCAGTTAGCGATGCAGTAAATAAGGTGGCTAATAACGGGCCACAATTGGCCATTCCGATATCAATTTCTCAACCCGAAACGCTCTTCTAAATTGATTTCGCGAACGGAAGCTGTCCACGGAAAAGGCCTGACGCACCCAAATCTTTAGGTCGTACAGACCTGACTTTCAGAGCTTTTCCTTAGTCCACTTCCGATGGCGAAATCAATTTCGGGAATAGTGAGGTCGTTATACGGGTTAACTACTGCGATGGTCACAGATAAGGGCGCGCCCAATGAGAAGGAGCTCGCACGTTCTCGCCAAAAGACTGCGAAGAGCGTGCTTGAAGCCCTGCCTGTAGTCTTGGGCCAAATGGCATCTAAAGAATTAGTCAAAGAGACTCCGGCAGATCGCAATGCGCGATTTGAACGCGATGCCATGCAGTATGCCGATCAACTTTATGCAGCGGCAATGCGTTACACAAAGAATCCAGAAGATGCCAAAGATTTAGTACAGGATACTTACTTAAAAGCATTCGCTTCTTTTCATCAATTCGAAGAGGGCACCAATTTAAAGGCTTGGCTATACCGAGTTCTACAAACAACATTTATTAATAATTATCGTAAGGTACAACGTCAGCCGCAATTAACTGCAGATGCAGAAGTTGAAGATTGGCAATTACATCAATCTGCATCTCATACTTCGGATCAAGGAAAATCTGCCGAAGTATCAGCGCTAGAGAATTTGCCAGATTCAGATATCAAGCGAGCACTGCAAGAAATTCCAGAAGAATTTCGCATGGCGGTTTATTTGGCAGATGTTGAAGGATTTTCATATAAAGAGATTGCAGAGATTGTTGGCGTACCAGCCGGCACTGTGATGTCTCGATTACACCGCGGACGTAAGCAACTTCGCGAAAAGCTAACTGGCTATGCCAAAGAGCTTGGATACGTGAAAGGCGGTGCAGAATGACAGAGATGCCTTGTGATCAGGTCAAACATGCACTAGTCCTGCTAGTCGATGGTCCAGAATTTTTCGAAGCTAATCAGATTGATCCAATTTCGGTAGATCGCCATTTAGAACGCTGCATGCCTTGTAAATTGGAAGTCGAAGCCGAAAAGATGGTTCACGAGCTAATGCGCTCACTTCTAAAGCGTTCTTGCAATGAAAAGGCGCCAGAATCACTGATTGATTCAATTCATCAGCAATTGCAGGCAGCGATGTTCCAGCAATCTGCGCCACAAGTAGTTACCGAATTTAGAATGAGCCAAGTCTCAATTGAAATAGATGAATTTGGACAGGTCACACAACGCGAAATTCATATTGAATCAACCCAAGAATTCCACGATCCAGAGAATTTATAAGTTATAAATAGGGCGTGAGCACAGCCCAGATCAATGAAATGCCCGAAGGCATTGTTGGCGCGCTCGGATTCTCTTCCATGGTGGTGCGCCCAGGCGATACTGCGGCTGCACATGGCATCGGTGATTTAACGGTTGTAAATAATTCAGTTCTGGTTTCATTAATGGAATCGGCAGCCATCGCTGCAATCAATGAATTCTTCGAAACTGGAATTTCGACTATCTCAACTGGAATGTCAATTAATTTTGTAACAAGTGCAGCAATTGGCGCAGAACTTCAAGCAAGCGCACAAGCCGTTGCACAAAATGGTTATGATGTTGATTTTAATATTGAAATTTATGAAGGTGAGCGTTTGGTTGCTCAGGCAACACAGCGACGTCAAATCGTCGATCGCGTTACCTTCTTAGCCCGCACCGCAGCGCAAAGTTTGTTCGAAGCCAAATAAAAAATCTCTCGAAGAAAGTGATTCGAGAGATTTTTTATTTAAAAATCGGGGTTATTTTTTAGTTGCCCAGAAAATTTCTGCGATTTCGTCAATCTTTGCGATTAACTTATCTGCAACTGCAACATCTTGTGTGCCCTTGGTGCCAGCAGCGCCCGCAAGTTTGGTTGCTTCATTAAACAATGAATGTAGCTGTGGGTATGCTTCAAAGTGATTTGGCTTGAAGTAATCTGTCCAAAGCACCCATAGGTGTTCCTTAACTTGATGTGAACGTTCTTCCTTGATTGCTACCGAGCGTGACTTGAAATCTGCATCGCTTGAAGCTGCATACTTTTCCATGCATGCCTTTACAGAAAGTGCTTCGATACGAGCCTGTGCTGGGTCATAAACGCCGCAAGGTAGATCGCAGTGAGCCTTAACAATCTTCATTTTCTCTCCAGTTCAATTAGATATTCATTTAGCTATTAAATTAGATTTACCGCATCTGAATTTGTCTAAAGCTTTAAACGCTATGGTCAGGAGAGTTATTTCCGAACCGAGAACTTGGCGCTTAGGCTTAGGCTGGAAAGGTTACTCGGGGAGTTAATTTTGCGCATCTTTGGCTTTGAAATCGTCCAGGTACAGGGCAATTCCATGCTCCCTGCCTTTGCAGCGGGCGAGCGAGTATTAATCAAATACCGCACCTCTGATTTACAGCCTATTCACGTTGGAGAAGTTGTAATGATCGAACGTGAGGGCGAATTGATGTTAAAGCGAATTACAAGATATGAAATTGGCGGCCACACTGGTGTTGGAATGGTTAGCGTTGAAGGCGATAACAAAGCTGAATCGATTGATTCAAGACATTGGGGCGCTGTGCCTAGTCGATTTGTTAAAGCGAAAGTTGTCTATAAGTTTAGGAAATAGTTTTTAGAACTCTATTACCGAGACTATCCGTCCCGACGAAAACGATTTATCTTGTGAAAGCTTCCTGCATCAGAGCTTTCTGCTCATCTTCATGCAGGTGATGATTTCCAGTTGCAGGTGATGCGGTTGCGCGGCGAGAAACACGACGCAAATTACGACCACCAAATCCTGGCCCACCAAATTGTTCTGAAGTGCGTAGCGCAATAAATGACCAAGGACCTTGATTTGCTGGTTCATCCTGTACCCAAAGTAGATTTGCATTTGGATGCTTTGCGGCAATCTCTGCCATTTCTTTTGCAGGAAGTGGATATAACAATTCAACGCGAACAATTGCAGTTGAAGTTTCTTGCAACTTCTCGCGCTCTGCAATTAAATCGTAGTAAACGCGACCAGAGCAGAAAATAACTCGTGATGCATTAACCACGGTTGGATCATCAATAACTTTCTGGAAACCACCATTTGTAAAATCTTCAATCTTCGAAGTAGCTGCCTTTAAGCGAAGTAGCGACTTCGGTGAGAAGTAAACCATTGGGCGCTTTGCTGGATTCTTAATATGCCAACGCATCACATGGAAAAATTGTGCTGGAGTAGTTGGTTGAACCACAGTCATGTTCTGCTCTGCGCAAAGCTGTAAATATCGTTCGATACGAGCAGATGAGTGATCTGGTCCCTGGCCTTCATATCCATGTGGCAGCGCCAAAACTACAGAAGAGCGCTCACCCCACTTTTGCAGCGCAGAAGATACGAATTCATCGATAATTGTCTGAGCGCCGTTAGCGAAATCGCCGAACTGGCCTTCCCAAATAACCAGCGCTTCTGGGCGAATTGTTGAATATCCATATTCAAAGCCCATCGCTGCATATTCAGAGAGCAGCGAATCAACTACGAAGAATTGTGAATCGTAATTGGTTAGTGCACGTAGCGGAGTCCACTCATTGCCATTCTCTTTATCAATTACAACTGCATGGCGATGGCTAAATGTTCCACGGCGTGCATCTTGTCCTGCGATACGAACCGGATGGCCCTCTGCAAGTAGTGAACCGTAGGTAAGAATTTCGCCCATACCCCAATCGATTGAGCCATCTTTAATCATCTCAACGCGCTTTTGTAATTGCGGAAGCAACTTCTGATGAACCGTAAATCCTTCTGGGATTGCAACTTGCGTATTAGCAATCTTCTGAATTACATCTGCACCAACTGCAGTTGGATTATCTGCTGGCTCTGCAACTTGTGGAATCTGCCAATTTGGAGATTCTGGTTCAACGTTATGTACCGCTGCGTAAATAGATTCAAGTTCTGCTTGGAACTCTTTTGAAATCTGATCATTCTCTTCAGCAGTGATATCGCCACGACCAACCAACGCTTCTGCATAAAGTGCGCGGGTAGTGCGCTTTGCATCAATTAACTTATACATCTGTGGTTGAGTGAAACTTGGTTCGTCGCCTTCGTTGTGTCCACGGCGGCGGTAGCAAACAAGATCGATAACCACATCTTTCTTAAATGCCTGGCGATATTCAAATGCCCAACGTGCAACGCGCACACATGTCTCTGGGTCATCACCATTTACATGGAAGACCGGGGCATTAATCATCTTTGCAATATCTGTTGAATAACGTGCAGTACGTGATGCATGTGGTGAAGTAGTAAATCCAACTTGGTTATTTACTACTACGTGAACTGTGCCGCCGGTGCGATAGCCACTTAAGTGGCCCATCTGCAACGTTTCCATGTTTACGCCTTGACCTGCGAAAGAGGCATCTCCGTGCAGCAAAATCGGCATTACGCTGTAAGCATTCTTCACATTTAGCTTGTCCTGCTTTGCGCGGACAATGCCTTCAAGAACCGGGTTAACTGCTTCTAAGTGTGAAGGGTTTGCAGCAAGATAAATCTTGGTGGTTGCACCATTTGCCGCGGTAAATACCCCTTCAGTACCTAAGTGGTACTTAACATCGCCAGAACCTTGAACTTGATTCTCTTGGTAGTGACCTTCGAACTCTTGGAAAATCTGTCCATGTGGTTTGCCGGCAATATTTGCCAGCACATTTAAACGTCCACGGTGTGGCATGCCGATACAAACTTCATCAAGTTTGCGATCAGCAGCAGAGCTAATTAGCGCATCAAGTAATGGAATTACTGATTCGCCACCTTCAAGAGAGAAGCGCTTCTGGCCCACGAATTTAGTCTGCAAGAAAGTTTCAAATGCTTCCGCGCTATTTAATTTACGAAGCACATGGATTTGTTCTTCTTTAGGAAGTTTTGGTGCGCCAACTTCAACCATCTGTTGAATCCATTCGCGCTCTGCCGGATTATCGATATACATGTATTCGATACCAACGGTGCGGCAATATGAATTACGGAGAATTCCAAGAATTTCGCGCAACTTCATAAATGGCTTGCCGCCGAAACCTGCAGTAGGGAAGGTGCGATCTAAATCCCAAAGTGATAATCCATGAGATCCGACATCAAGATCTGGATGCGAACGCATTACGAATTCAAGTGGATCAACATCTGCCATTAAATGGCCATGTACGCGATAAGCGTTGATTAATTCAAGAACGCGCTCTGATTTAGGAACAATATCTTCATCAACTGCGACATCTTGCGCCCAACGAATTGGAACATAAGGAATACGTAGCGCGCTAAAGATTTGATCATAGAAATCATCTGACAACATCATTTCGTGGATGCGCTTTAGGAAATCTCCTGAAGTTGCGCCTTGAATGATGCGGTGATCGTAAGTAGAGGTAAGTGTTACTACCTTGCTAATACCAAGCTTGGTTAAGGTCTCTTCGCTTGCGCCTTGGAACTCAGCTGGGTAATCCATCGCGCCAACGCCAAGAATTAAACCTTGTCCCTGCACCAAACGTGGCACAGAGTGAACTGTTCCGATTGTTCCTGGGTTAGTTAGCGAAACAGTGGTTCCGGCGAAATCTTCGACAGTCAGAGCGCCATTACGCGCTTTCTTCACGGTGGCTTCGTATGCAGACCAGAATTGGCCAAAGTCCATCGCTTCGCAACCTTTAATTGACGGAACCAATAGCTGACGTGAGCCATCTTCCTTCGCTAAATCGATTGCGATACCTAAATTGATATGTTCTGGATGACCTACGGCTGGCTTGCCATCTAATTCGGTGAAGAATGCATTCATCTCTGGCATCTGCTTGATTGCATTGATCATTGCAAATGCAATTAAGTGAGTAAATGAAACTTTGCCACCGCGAGTGCGCTTTAAGTGATTGTTAATCACAATGCGGTTATCAATTAATAATTTAGCCGGTACTGCGCGAACACTGGTTGCAGTTGGAACGCTTAATGATGCTTCCATTGATTGCACAACGCGACCTGCAACACCACGTAATGGTTCAACGCGTGCAGAACTTGGCGCTGCCACAACTGGTGCCGGTTTTACTTGTGGATCTGCAGGAGTTGGTTCTGGTTTATTACGATTATTTAAAACTGGTTGAACTGCAGGTTGCACTGCTTGCACTGGCGCAGCAGGAGCAACAGGAGCAGCGGGTGTTGCAACTGGTGCAACCGCTACTGGAGCTACAGGTGCCGCTTTTGGAGTTGTAGCTTTAGGTGTTGGTGGAACTCCACCATTTGGTGCACCTGCGATTGGATTTCCAACCGGTGCTGACACATTGTTATTTGCAGATCCTTGCTGCGGAACCCCTGCCACATTTTTATTAATCAAACCCTTGGACATAAAGTATTCAATCCAAGCTGGATCAACTGAATTAGGATCTTTTTGATACGCCTCGAACATCTCGTCTACGAGCCATTCGTTGGCTCCGAGATCGCCGTTGGTCACGGGTAGATATTACTTAACTAATGCGGTGACAAGAAACCTGAATCCTAGAAATGACCGCTATTTGAGCACTTTCTTGGAGGCAACGCTCCGCGGGGTCAGAGGGTATTTATAAAAATGTGGTGCGTGTTACTTCTTTTCTGGAATTACCGAAACTGCCATTGCGACAGTCGCTGCTGAGATTAAGAATGTAACTATTCCCAAAATCATCAAACCTTCACTCAACATATAACTTGAAACACCAATAAAAATTAAATTGAGCAAAATAGCTGGAGATCTTTGAGCTCGCTTCTCTTTATAAAATCCCCAAGCCAACAAGAAGAGCACTGCAGCTCCACCCGTTGCATAGATGATTTCTCCAAGCAGCGCATGGCGATCATCGATGTTATCTGCGATGAAATTCTGGATGATTAAGTAGATATCTAGGGATAGCACTACAAGCGCTTCAAATAAAAGTAGGGCCGCCGCGATAGTTGAACGCCAAGCTCGTGATTGAAAATTAATCATGGAGCTAAGTCTACCCGTGGAAATACCTAAAACTTTCGATTGTTATCATGACTTGTTAACGCATCATTACGCGGCACCAGTTTTTTATGATGCCTTGAAGCGCGAATTATCCTTTGCAAAACGAGAAGGCAATTTAGTTGGAGTAGTGAAATTCTTTTTAAAGGAACAAACAACCCTAGATCAACTGCTTTACTTTGCAAATGAGCTAGAACTTGCAATTCGCCAACATGACTTAATTTCACGGTTAGCTAAATATGAATTTGCTGTTTTAATGAGATTCGACGCGGACATACCAGCTGCTTTTCAAAGTTTAATTGAACGAATTAGAAATGTGGAGAAACGAGAATTCCAATATTCTTGGACCTTTTCTGATGGCACTAAAGGACTAGAACAAGTATTAGATGAGCTAGATAATCCACAGATTATTCAAAGCTCAAAGAAGTTATAAACAATAAAGCCCTAATGTCCGACACATGTCGTCGGTTAGCAGTGATATGGATATCGCGGTCACTTATGGACCACTCTTCCCTTTCATAAATGATCAATCCATTGAAGAGATTTGGATTAACACTCCAGAGCGTGTTTTTGTTGCTCGAAATGGAAGAAGTGAGTTAACAAATCTCCTGCTAACCGACGATGAAGTAAGAAATATTATTGAACGGGCGCTGATGTGGAGTGGTCGCCGCTTAGATCTATCACAACCTTTTGTAGACGCCAGACTCCCTGATGGCTCTCGCTTGCATGTAGCAATTCCTGAAATCACAGCTGCACATTGGGCGGTCAATATTCGCAAACATCTAATGAGGCATTTAGAACTAACAGATTTAGCAAAGTTAGGAGTAATGACACCAGAAATATCTGAATATCTTCAGGTAGAAGTCGAATCGGGTAGCAACATTTTAGTTAGCGGAGGAACACAGGCTGGCAAGACAACCATGCTTAATGCATTGGTTTCAGCTATTCCGACAAATGAACGTGTAATAACGGTTGAAGAAGTCTTTGAATTAAAACCAGTCTTGCCCGATGTAATTGCGATGCAGACCCGAGGTGCAAACATCCAAGGAGAAGGTGACATCCCACTTCGCAGACTGATTAAAGAATCTCTTCGCATGAGACCACAAAGAATCATTGTTGGTGAGGTACGCGAAGCAGAAGCACTTGATCTACTAATTGCTTTGAATTCGGGATTACCAGGGATGGGAACTATTCACGCAAATTCTGCTCGAGATGCAGTAATGAAATTGCAGACTTTACCTTTGTTAGCTGGTGAAAATATTTCGATGAAATTCGTAGCACCGACGGTTGCTTCTGCAATCGATCTAATTGTTCACGTAACCCTTGGCAAGGATGGAAAACGTCGGATTGCTGAAATTTCAAGGATTACCGGCCGAGTTGAGAACGAGAGAGTTGAAGTTGAAAACACATTTAAATGGAATGGAAGAGAATATGAAAAAGGCCTTGGATTCCAGAGATAAATTCCGAAATCCTAAATTAAGCAAGCAGACCATTGCGCTGCTTATTGCTGCCCTCTCATTTCTGATGGCAAGTGCCATTACTTCTTCAATTTTTATCGGGAGTGCTCTAGCAACCTTATCGGGATTTGCGACCAAACAATTCTTAAATCAAAGAGAAGTAAATAGGCACGCTCAATTAACTCAAATTTGGCCGGAAGTTATAGATCATTTAGTTGCCGGGCTCTATTCAGGATTATCAATTTCAGAGGCACTTTCTGAACTTTCAAATCGTGGTCCTGAGATTATTAGAGAAGATTTTTCAAACTTCAATTATGAGCTAAAAAAAGGAACTGACTTCAATAATGCAATAAATTCATTAAGAAGTAAATTCTCTCATCATGGCAGTGATCAAATATTTGAAGCACTTTTACTCTCAAAAACATTGGGCGGCGGCGAGCTATTAAATACTTTGCGAACTTTAGGTTCCTTTCAACGTGAAGATTTAATACTTAATAAAGAGATCGCTATTAAGCATGGGTGGATTAAAAATTCTGCACATATCTCAGCCGCCGCCCCGTGGCTTCTATTGCTAATGATTGGCACGCAATCCGGCACCGCTAAAGCTTTTGCAAGTCCGACAGGTGTAGTGATTTTAGTAAGTGGTGTAGTAATGACGTTTATTGCCTTTTTGTGGATGTCAAGATTATCGAAATTGCCTGCTACTCCAAGAGTATTTAGAGGTTAATCATGTTCTGGTTACAAGTAGTTGCTCCAATCTCCCTTGCAATAACAGGTTTCGCGTTGCTTTATTCTGATAATCGAAACAGAAAAGCTCTGTTTAAGAGCGCATATGCAAATGCGCGAGTGCAGTTGGTAGAGATTGTCCAAAGACAATCAGATAACAGCGAAGTTCTACCGCGGCTGGAAGAAATTGGTCAGGTAAAACAAGAGGCATATGGGGAATTTCGATACCGCCAATTGATCGTCGCATGTGGAGCCGCATTGCTACCCTTTTTGGCACTCGTATTAATGCTGGTCGATCTCTTCCAAGCTATTAGTTTTTCGATATTCATGGGAATTGGTGCATATTTAATTTATGACCGCCACTTAAGTTCACTAGTAAAAGAACGGCGGACAGTAATTGAATCCGAGTTCCCAGCTGTCGTAGAGATGTTGACTTTAGCAATCGCAGCTGGCGAAACTCCGATAAGTGCGTTTGCCAGAATTGCAGATCGCTCAGATGCCTTTTTAGCTAAGGAATTTGCAAAAGTTGTTCAGCAAGTTCGGCTAGGCAGTCCATTTCATGAGGCACTAGATGAGATGGGCCGCAACCTGAAATCTGCATCAATTCGTAGATTTATTGATGCATTGGTAATGGCATTGGTTCGCGGAGCCCCAATTGTCGAAGTGTTACATCGACATGTAGCAGAGGCGCGCATAAATCAACGAAATTTGGTTATGGATAAAGCAGGCAAAGCAGAAACATCAATGATGATTCCAATTGTCTTTTTGATTCTGCCAATCTCAGTGCTTTTTGCACTTTGGCCATCTATAAACCAATTGAGCTTCTTCGCTAGTTAGACAGAGGTGACTAGCTAGCGAAGATGCTCGCTAAAAACTAAATAAGAAAAAAAGCAAGATCAAATCAAAATCAAGGGAAAGAAGATAAGAAATGTCTCAGGCAGAACAAGTTA
>JACCDZ010343456.1_pt1 | contig 13908 bp, 21 predicted proteins | sample 7449551 | NCBI WGS metagenome assembly JACCDZ01 (sample SAMN15323452, study PRJNA562643) | freshwater metagenome | isolation source: river surface water | place: USA:Blue River Watershed | collected 2017-08-18
CCAGCCTCTGACCACGCAGGTCCAGCAGCTCAACATGAACTGGGGCGGCACGACGGACTTCCAGCGCGCTGGCGAGATGATTCTCACGGAGCTGAAGAAGGCGCGCGCACCGCCTGGCTCCGCGCCCGAGAACCTCATTGTCGTCACGGATATGGGCTTTGACGCGGCCTGCGGCAGCGCGGAGTATTCCGCCTACAGTGGTGCCAGCTACCGTCATAACGTGAAGACGGCACCGCAGCAGACGCATGCGCAGATGCTGCGCGAGGCCTTCCGCCGCGCCTCTGAGGACGTCCACGGCGACCCCGAGGCCTGGGCGCCCCCGCGCATCGTCATCTGGAATGTCGCGGCTAGCTACTCGGATAACCACCAGGCTCGCGCGGACGAGGAGGGTGTGCTGACGCTGAGCGGCTGGAGCCCTAGCCTCTTCAAGGTGCTGTGCGAGGAGGGCCCGCGCGCTATCACGCCGATGGAGGTGCTGCGCCTGATGCTGGATGCGAAGCGCTACGACCCTGTGCGCCAGCGCGTGGATGAGTGGCTGGCGGGCGGCTGGCGCGGCCTATAAATGCCAGTCATTGGCATTCTAAAACATTCTATCCACAAATCTTTTTTGTAAATAGAATGCCAAGTACAAGCTCCAGATCTAGGTCAAGAAACCGAACCAGATCCTCTGAGAACATTAATCCTGAGGAGCGGGAGAAGCGGCAAAAGATAGAAGAATATGTTAAAGCTGTGCGTACATTTCGTCGCTCTGTTGAGAAGTTGTTGCGTAAAAATCCATCCAACCGTATAAGAAATATGACGCAGCGTATAAACCGAAATGGTAATCAAGCTCCACAGAGTTATCGGAACAATGTCGCACGCCTACGAACAGAGTTGAATGACCCCTATCGCCTTAGTAGGGAGTGTGCTGCGCTATATGGTGGCCTCATTATGCGCGGATACTATAAGGATCCGAACGCGAATGAAAGTCATAAGGAATGGGCAGGCCTACGGGGGAAGTTGGATGACTTTGCAATCAGCCTGGGCCTGAGTAGGCTTGAAATCTTTTCTAGATAGTCGTAGCTTTACATAGGCGTCTAAAGTTGCGCAGCAAGTCTAAAGATAGTTTTGAACTGAATGCCCATTGATGTTGTCATACCCCTCGGCCCTAAGGACGAAGAGTTTATCAACACGGTCATCACCGCAGCCAGAAAGAATGTCCGTGAGCTGCGAACTATTTTTGTTATCGCCCATAAGCTCATGGATATTTCGGGTGCTACGGTTCTACCGGAGCAACTCTTCCCCTTTCAAGCCTCTAATCTCGCCGCGCACGGCATTCCGCCTCAGCGCACAGGGTGGTATTTACAGCAGCTCATAAAGCTCTATGCTCCCCTTATCATTCCTGGAATTCTGCCCAATGTTCTTCTTCTGGATGCTGATACGGTGCTATTCCGCCCCTTGCGCTTTTTCCAAGATGGCAAAGCATTTCTTGATTTTAATCGGGAAACACATAGTCCCTATTTCCAGCACATGCGTCGTCTACACCCTTCTTTTGAGCCTTGGCAGCCGCGCACATCCGGTATTGTGAACCTTATGCCTATAAGCCGTCCAATCCTAGAGGAACTCTTCTCTAAAGTGGAGGCGCATCATCAGAAACCGTTTTGGCAGGCGTTTCTGGAGTGCGTAGACCCCACCCAAGCGAGCGGAGCTTCCGAGTATGAGCTCTATTTTCACTATGTCATGCGCAACCACCCCTCTAAAGCCAAGATTCGGCATCTCCAATATGACAACTTTGGAGTCCGAACAAATGTCCAGGCGAATGGATACGATTATGTGACCTATCATTGGCACCATCAAACCAAACGGTAAAATTGGAAAAATCAAAGCAGCTCTAAAGGGGTAGAGACACGATGGACTCATATCCTTCTATTGAGCCTAACTCTAGAAATCCTGACTTGAAGTTCCGTGATGTCCAGTTTAATCCCTATCAGTCCCCTATTACGGTTTCTAGTGGTGTAGAATATCTTGGAACTATCTCCGCCACTGCTGAGCTAGAAGGGTATACCCCTACAAAGATGTATTACCGTGTTGCTCGTATTGGCCCCCGCATTCTGCTGGGGCAGCGCTGTGGATTTCTCCACAGCCCCCATATCAATGCTCGGAATCAGGCATCCGAAACACTTTGGTGTACGAACTGCTGGGCCGACCCGAGCGGAACTGGACGGGGTACACTCATTGTTCCTTTCTATCTCTACTACCGCCATTATGAGGATCATGTTCTTGCGCATTTACCTGCTTGTGTGAGCTGTGGAAAGAAATTCCAGGTTTGGGAAGCAGATGAAACTCTAAAGGATGGATACACATATTTGTTCAGCGCCTATAAGAATGATACGCTTCAGGGGCAGGTAGAGTTTCTTCTTAAAAATATTAAGAATGAGTAGAATGTCAAACAATGCTGAGTGTGATGCCCTAGCGTGCCGTGCATCCAGGCTCAACGATGAGATGGATTCGCTTAATAAGGATATGGAACGATTGGGAAATGAACTGAAGAAGTGTAATACAAATGAGTGTCGTGAGACTACCCGTGATGAAATAAAAGATGTAACTCAAAAGGGGTTTGGGCTACTTGAGCGATATGATACGATTCTAGAGCATGCCAAGAATCAAGGCTGTCGCCCTAGCCTGCGCTGCTCTACAAAAAAGAATGTAGCAGGGCGGGGCGCCTTGGCAGAGGCGAAGATGTGGCTAGCGTTTGCTAAGCAGGTTCGTGAGATGAACAACATGGAGGGCGGAGGGCGCAAGCGGAGGCGCCAGCGCACCAAGAAGAATAGAAGGGTCAGTCGCCGCCGCGGATAGCCTCGCAAAATTGACCCGCGCCCCACCCCCCTTTTGAGCTACCCGACCCTCCACCTAACCCGTGTCAGAGTTGCAGAAAATGTCCGTTGTTCCGAACCCTATTCCTACACACTGGCTGGTGCCCCGCGACTACACCATTGCCGGCTGCTCTCGTCCGACGCAGGATGTGCTGAATGCGGTTCTGGCCGGTAACCCTGACCTCGTCAAGAAGCTACTGGAGGTCTACGGGCCCACAGTCGGCTTCACATGGCGCTGGGAGCCGTACGCTAATATCTACAGCAAGGCCCAGCTGGCAGCGCTGAAGCTGGTTCTGGATGACCCGCGCTTCCTGTTCAACGCCGAGTTCGTCTGCGCATGTATGTATTTCACGCCGATGGGTATCCGCCGGCTTGTGGCACTCCATCCGCGCGCCAAGAAGTGGTTTGATAACCCTGAGTCTGTCGCCTACGACTACAAGGCCGAGGTGCTACAGACGAGGCCGTGGAATGTGGGCCTGAATGACCGTGCGGCCTATGGCTACAAGGGTATTCAGATCGTGAAGCTGGAGCTGGCACGGAAGCAGCGCCAGCGCCTTGCCTTCTTCTTATATCCTGCGCTGCGCTTCTGGGTCCAGCGGCGGGTGGACGAGATGTATGCGCCTGGAGGAGCAATGGCTACAGCGGCGATTGCCAGGCTTGAAGCGGCGGATGCCGCGACCGTGGCTGACGCCGCCGCCCAAAAATTGACGGCCTAAACCCCCTATCTAGCAATCACACATGCCAATCCCTGCCCCCAACCTTGTCTACATGACTCAGGAGGAGGTGGTGCGCTATGGCTGGCATGGGTTCTGGACCGGCCTCGTTATTGGTGTGGCCATCGGTTTCGGGGCGAGTGAAAGCCTAAAGAGGTTCCACTCTTAGAGAGTAGGGGCAAGCGGCCCTAGCCGCGAGCACCCCCCAAAGGCAGCTCACAGCAAATCAGATTTATTGCATAATCTCTGCTGCCTGACATAACCCCTGCGCGCCGCTAGTTCAGTGGTAGAATGGGGGTCTTCCACACCCTTGACGCGGGTTCGATTCCCGCGTGGCGCATCCTTCCAAGTCTGCTCACAGCAACACCATTTGAAAGCCATATTTGCTATCAACTGGCAGACTGAACCCAACGGCTGCTTACAGCAACGCTCAATCCGAATCTTGATTAAGTTTCCCTGATTGTAGCAGCCCGACTCCGGAGTCCGCATGGATTCCATACAGCAAACCACCCAATAAATTCATTGTCGCGGAACGGTCCGAGGTCGCACTAACCCTGCTGCTGAGGATACGTTGGGGGTATTAGGTATTCGTGTGTAACTGTTCTTCCAAGTTTATCCAGAAGGTTGGGGGCCTGCCAGGCGCCATACAGCAACTTCTAAAACTTGATTTCGCCTACTGGGGTTCGTATCGTATGAGTGGATTGCGACATTCAAAGAACAAATTCCAGTGGGTACCCGATGTCTCCTAGGAATGATTCGCGTAGTTCCTAGGAGACAGAGGGTACGGGGCCTGTACAGGCGCCACACAGCAAATAACCCTAATCAATTTACTTACCAAAAGCTGCCCTCCAGCAACCCCTATCTCAATCTGGTGATTGAAACGATTTAGGGCAGCTTGAAAAGCGCTAACGCGCTTGACCCGGAACAAAGATTGCTCGCAGCAACTGATAGTCTTTCCGTAAAAAAGCACCCAGTGGCAATCTGAACTTTTTTTAGTTCGGCCGAACTATCCCCATTATATTATTTAATATAGGGCACACAGATGACTAACTTCTTGGTCGCCCTTTTCTTAATAGACACTCGTTCCAACGAGAGTGCCGCGATATGTCGGCGTTTCAAACTTGCGGAAATGAGCACAGATTCTGTTCTCATTCCCTGCAAAGATGCCTTGTGCGTGCCTACTGCCTCCTGAGCTGTATCCAGATGCCTCCGAGTGGGGGCCGCTCTTATGGCGTATTCTTCATGGCCTTGCGGAAAAATCTGGAGCGGCAGTGACTCCAATGTATTACGATGATGAGCGCCGTGCGCTTATCCAACTCTTTAAAGCCCTCAGTAAAACGATTCCATGCCCCTCCTGTAAGGACCATTATGATACGTACTTGCGCCTCCATGCAGTTGAGAAGCCAATCATGGAAATCCAATATGATTTTCTGCGTACGTATGTGCGCACGTGGTTCTGGGAGCTCCACAACTGGGTCAATGAATCCTATGGCAAACCTCTGTTTGACCAGAAGGACTTAACCCCCACCTTTAAAGGGGTCAATATTCGGCAAACTCTAAAGGAGTTGGATGTCCCGATGAAGCGGGCCATCCGTGTACGCGGTGGTGGCCTCGCAGGCTACAATGATTTTGTAAAATATGTCAATATTCTTCTTTCTCTCTATGGAGCCTAAGTAGATGGCTGTGAAAGGTCGCAAACCGTATCGCCGCACCTCTAAGAAACGCCCACTCTGTAAAAGTCGGCACAGATGTACGCGCAGTAGGACTCAAAAGGGTGGGGCTAGCGCCCTGAACGGGGCAAATGCCCCGCCCCTGACCCCTTCAAAGCCTCCACCCAGTCTTCAAGTGGCCGGTGCAGACCAAATTGCCCCCTTTCAAGTGGAATCTGAAGTCCAGGCGCAGCCGAAAGCTTTCTGGACAGCTCCGCCCCCTGAGACATATTATACTCTGATTGTATGGGACCCAGATGCGCCAGCAAAATCCTGGCTCCATTGGCTCGTCACAAACATAACTGGCCCAGATCCTACGACGGGAGAAGAACATATATCCTGGGCCCCTCCGACTCCGCCCGCAGGCACTGGACCGCATCGCTACATCTTTGGACTCTTCTCCCACAAGGCGCCCTTAGATCTCTCCCCTTCTAAGGAGCGCGGCAACTTTCAGCTCCAAGCCTTCGCCACACAGCACCAACTCACCTTTGAAGCTTGGCAGGCCTTCCGCGTAAAGCCGGCGGCCTAATATACGCTAATGAGTTTCCGTGATGCCGTCGCAGAATTCTGCGGCTGTCCACCCGGATTGGTCCAGGTTACTATGATTCATCTACGTCGCGCGACAGAACGAGAACCGCTTGTTCAGAATCTTAAGGCGGCTATAGGGTGCGACTTTACAATTCTAGATGCCGTGGATGGGCGGGCGGCTGTGGAGGCGGGCCATCCGACTACATGTGCCCTGGAGGCCGGTAAGGTGCGGACAGCTGGAGAGGTGGGGTGTCTGATGAGTCACGTTACAGCCGCGCGACAGGCGGTGGCCAGCGGTGCCTCCGCGCTTGTTATCTTTGAAGATGATTGCTGCGCAAGCCAGGAGTTTTCGGTGGAGGCTCTACGCGTATATTTCCGTGATGTGCGCGAGTTCATGGCAAAGTTCCAGGGACCAGCAGGCTTGCTGGACCTCACCCTTTTGAGCACAGGAGGATGTTACAAGCAGATCGCGCTCGGCCGCCGTTTCAAGGGTACGGACCGATTTAATTGCTCACACGCACTCCTTTTGAGCCGCCCGATGATGGAGAAGCTGATTGGTGCCTATGAATTCTTAAAAGGGAAGGGGCTAATGGCGCCTGTAGACGGTCTCTACGGACTTCTGCTCCAGGCAGAAGGGAAAGTTGCCGCATGTCCGTTGGACGAGCGCGTGTTTTTCTCCCAGGCGGAGGATGTACCATCCTATGTTTTGACGGATGGATTGAAGCCACGAGAACAATCTCACTAGAAAGAGTAGGGGATGCCACTACGGCGGAGGAGACAGTCCAGAAAATCAAGAAGGCGCACGCGCAAACAGCATGGAGGAAGTGCTACAAGCATATCACCTGTAACACCTACATGGCTTATTCTTCAATACGATAATCGGCAAGTTTCTTCTGAATTTCAATTGCTAGTTCAACTCAATAGGCAGTATGCTAAACGCCATGGATATGAGTATAAATTCATTTCAAAGCAGTATCCTATGCCACCCTATTGGATTAAAGTGAAGTTGACTAAGGATTTCTTGGAGGAGAAGTTGCCCAATGGTCATCATAAATACAAGGGCGTGATGTTTATTGATACGGACGCTGTCATAGTAAAGCAGGAAAAATCGTTAGAGCAACTTACCGCCCCTCATAAAGATTTCATGGCCGCTGCAGATATTAACTACCGATATTTTCCAAATCAGCAATCCCCTTTTAATGCTGGAATCTTCATTGTGCGGAACACAATGAAAGCGCGCAAGCTCTTTGATGACTGGATGAATGTCTATGAAGGTGTGAAACGTTTCTGGATTTTTAATGGAACAACGTGGCATACGAATGGGAATTGGGCAGGGGCCTTTTATGAACAGGGTTCCTTTGTTGACCAAGTTCTCCCGAAACATGGTGCCACAATTGATTTAGTGAATGAACAGATTCTTCAGGCTCAGTACATACCTGAGAGAGAGCCTATACGCCCTGAAACATTTGTGATTCATTTTTCCCACACGAGAAAGAATCTACAACTCCCCGCCTTTTTAGTAAAAGAATACCGGCGTCTCAGCGAAATGACGGGTCAAAATTGACCGGCACCAGCTGGCTTTAACCCCTACCAAGCCACCCACCCTAAAATGAATATCTTCTTTCTGTCTCAGAAGCCGTCGCGCTGTGCGCGCTGGCACTGCGATAAGCACGTGGTCAAAATGATTCTGGAGACAACGCAGCTGCTCTATACTGCGCACTGGATTCTCGCCATTACAGCCGGCACCCAACCCAATCTGGCCACCGCGCCTTTCCGCAAGGGCTCCACGACGCAGCGCGGCTATTTGTCTATCAGCAACCCGAAGCATCCGAGTGCCATTTGGGTGCGCGAGAGTCTGGAGCACTACCGGTGGCTGTGTGCACTCGGCATCAACCTCTGTATTGAGTTCCGTCATCGGTTTGGGGCTGAGAAGGCACATAGCTGTGAGGAGCATCTGCGCTGGTTGTCTCGTAACCCTCCTTCTGAGCTCAAAAGGAGGGGGTGGCGGCAGCCACCCTGTGCCATGCCCGATGAGTACAAGCGGTCCAGGGACGCTATTGTCTGCTATCGCGCATACTATAAGGAGGATAAGGGTGCTAAGCGCGGAATGCTGAAGTATTCTAGTCGGCATCAGCCGCACTGGCTATAAGGTGGGGCCGCTAGCACCTCCCCTAATGAAATTGACCCGCGCACCCCCAACCTTTTTTAGCACCCCTCACAGCAGCAAGATGCTACGAGCGATTCCGCCCGTGTTCTGTCACTTGAAAACATTCTCCGACGGAAAGGTCCAACGGGGAATGATTCTCTACACACGCCATGAGGGAGATAAGGTCAAGCTGACTGCGCATCCGGCCCCTATTGCTGATATTTCTGGACAGTATGCACTTCCCCTGCAAGAGGAGGCAGAACTGGTTCCTCCAACTCCCTTTGAAGCAACTTTGGTATCGTGTGGCTCGGAAGTTCGTACCCGAATCTGGTATACAAATATCCAGGTGTATCTTCGCCCCTCAAAAGCCTGGATTCCGATTCTGGAGTTTGAGGACTCTCCTCGCCTTCCCGCGCTTCATGTCTTTCCTCTAGAAGGTGATACACCAGCGACATGCGCCGAGCGCATTCGCGAGCTGGAGCAGCTGCGTACATCAGTTCTGTATCCTGTGATGAGAACCCCAAGTCCTGGAATGCGCACGGACCCGCTTTACTATTATCCGAGTGTCATACTGGAGCAGCTAGAGCCTGACCTGTTAAGCTTTACAGAAGAGCTGCCCGCCGCAGTCGCGGCCCCTGCGCACCCCCAGCCAAGTCCCAGCCCACCCGGATTTGTCCCCCGCTTTGTCGCGGAAGCCGTCAAGAAAGATGCGATTGCGAAGGAAACTGGCTGTGCGATCACGATGAGCTCAATAGGGGAGTGTGAGCGAGTTCTGATGACGAACTGCTTCCACCTCTTTGACGGTGCTGCCCTGGAGTCTTGGATGGCCAGAAAGAATGAGTGTCCCTCTTGTCGGCAGCCTATTACAGATACAATGCAGGTGTAAGTGCCGGCACAAAATTGAGCCGGCGGGGTCGCCAGCCACTTAGCACAACCTTCACACCCCTTTAGAGCTAAAATGTCCGCCGAGCAGGAGCCTACTATCGCCGAGCTGGAGTCCGACCTCTTCTTCCTGGAGCATTTCTTGCGCCAGGCAGAAAAGGAGCTTGGTTCCTATACGAAGATTCGCGGCTGGTCAGCGGATATCTGCCAGCGCGTGGATGAGCTGAACGCCTTTATTGCGCAGACTACTACCGAGATTGCTGAGCTGAAGGACTGGCTCAACTCGTGCTGATACAATATAATACTGTGCTGAGTGTATACACACATAGCCCGAATGCTACACCATCCCAGCGAATTCCTGGTCCACCCAAGAAGGCAATAAAAAGTGCCAGAGTGCCGACCATCAAGCCAATAAGGCTTAGCGTGAACATCTCACGGCGAGCGGCATCCAGCTCCGCATTCTCTTTTTTAATAGGTAGCCATGAGCGAAACCAGGAGCCCTTCTCGCGACCCGGGGGCGGATTTGTACACATGCCATTGCACACTTCTCCCTGCTCAGGATCCTTCTCCAGCTCTGGAATTTTGATGCGTAGACCCGCACCAGGCGATGTCATCCCTATCCTTTTAAGCGGATGAAAGTTTAAACCATGTTACCGCGCCTCTGCCTAGCTTAATAGGGGAGGAGCCAATCCCCGTTCACGCGCATGCGATTTCGTTTTGCGTCTCCAATCAGATAGTTGTAGTGAAGAATACAAGCCACTCCCTTTTGAGCTGCCCCTTTCACAAACTGGCTAGAGAAGCGGCCATTTGGATAGAGGTCCCGTGGTAGTGTTCCATAGGGGACTCCCCCCCTTTTCAGCTGTTTCTGGATAAACACTTGGTCTTCTGGACATTCACGCCATGCCTCGCGACTAGTATCATCTATACGAAACAGATCTGGTCCCACAGCTCCGTGTCGCCACGCTAGAAATCCAGAACAGGGTGTAGGGCAAGTGGAACCCGAGCAATCCAGGCGCGGCTCGTTCTCATCGCACTGGAACAGAAGTCCAGGGCCAGTTTCTAGCCACCCCTCCACATCGGCCAGAAAATCGCGGTATACCACGATGTCTCCATCCATATAGATACCCTGCTTCACATCGGACCGTTCCACAAGTCCCTTCAGAATATCTAACTTCTTCCTATTGAGCTGCTGAAACTGGCGAGTGCCGAAGGGAACAATCTGAGGTCCAAATTCTGGAAGAAGTTCTGGGAGCCGCCGGCATGGAATTCCTTCTTGGGAGAAAAACTTGTGGCTGGCCGCATCCGCACAGAAAATACATAGGCGCCATGGCACTCCGATCCTTTGGAGGTGACGCACCAGATTTAGCGTATAGAGCTTATAGCCATTGCTTGTTAACGTAAAAATCAAAGTTCCCTCTGGCGTCAAGAAATTCTCTAGATTCAGCGCATTCATTCTGCTGTCCATTCTAGCGTCATTTTGAATCCCTGAAGCACCGCATCTCCCATGATTTGGAGGCAGCGACTAGCAAAGGGGTGCTCATCCGTTATAACAGAAATAGTTCTGCCGCTGATATGAACGGAGCCCTGGAGCCCATTCCACCGTAGTCCTTCCACTACATACCCCTTTTCAGCCGCGTCCACTTCAAAAAGGGCAACTTGGGCCAGAGTTTCACACGGAAATGTCAGTCTCGCTTCCAAGCATCCAGGAATGACTGGTAGGCCGTGTGCAGCTACCGCCGAGGGAACATAGATCTGGACGGTCCAAGGCTTAGGCTGCGGATGTGTCTGGCTATCCAGAAACAGAAGAAAATCAGTGAGTTCAGTCAAGGTTAGGGCGTCAGCCATCTCCCCTTTAAAGCTTCTCCGCCTTAACCTTTCAGAATGGACCCTCTTACAGAAATTGGGCAGCAACATGGAACAGATAAAGCAACGTATCATGGTTTCACGCCTCCGTATGAACGCTTCGTGCGGCATCTACGCAACAGCCCTGTAAAGCTTCTAGAAGTCGGTGTCTATCGCGGACAGTCTCTGGGAATGTGGTCCGAGTATTTCCCAAATGGCCGTGTCATGGGCGTTGATATCGGCTTTATGGATCTACGGAAGCGGTATGCGCACCTTCCCTTGGCGACAGCAGACCAGTCCAATCCTGAGCAGATGCGGGCGGCGTTTGAAGCTCTAGGAATTACAAAGGGCTCCCTTGATATTTGTATTGATGATGGCGGGCATCGGATGAGTCAGCAGAATGCCTGTGTTGGAATCTGCTGGCCCATGGTAAAATCTGGCGGCATCTATATTCTGGAAGACCTTCACACCGCCTATCCGCAGCTTGTAGGACGTCATGAGCATATTCCCTATCCAGTTGGCCACATAGATGAGAGTCCCACGTCGGTAGAGCGACTCAATAACCTTATGCTCGGCTATAATACTGCGTTCAAGGACGTTCCAACAAAAGAAGTGCGCTATGTCACGTTAATTAGTCACGTGCCGACAAAGAGTTTCACAGCGATTATTGAGAAAGCTTAGAAGCACGGGAGCGACGCTCAAACTCATTGTAGATACGATGAAGGGTGCTCTCTGTGCGCTTGAATAGCACATGGAGACGCTGGAGACGCGAGGGGCTACCCTGCGTCGTATCAAAGATCTCACGCTGCAAAGAGCCCTGTAGCTTCTGGTAGTAGTGCTTGACCTGAATCAGCTCATCAGGTGTCATCTCTGCAAGGCTCCGCATCGTACAACTCCTTTTAAGCTCAAAAGGGTGATGGCCTGCGGCCAATTTTGCCGGGGTGGCCTCTCCCTTATATAATAGATGTCAACCGCTCAGCCGAACCAACCGGTAAAAAGGGATAAGATCCTCATTACCGGCACGGGGCGAGCTGGGACAACCTTTCTTATCCGACTATTCACGTTGTTGGGCTGTGACACCGGGTATAAGGCAGAAACCATGGAGAACCATGTGTGGAAAGCATGTAATGCCGGGATGGAGAGGCCTATTTCGCATAATGTTCTGTTTGTAAAGAATCCGGTGCTTATCAAGAATTTGGATGTCCATCAGCGGATATTCAACCTCTTTGTAGTAATTCCGATACGAGATTTGAAGGCATCTGCAGCGAGTCGCGCGCGTTTAGGAAAGAATCCGGGGGGCTTATGGGAATCAAAGAATGCAGAGGAGCAGGAAGAGTTCTACCAGAAACTTTTGGAGAAGGCTCAAAAGGATATTGAGGCGTTTGCGATTCCTCATGTGTACTTGGAGTTTGACCGGATGATCAGCTCTGCTGACTATCTCTTTGAAGCCTTCCAACCGATGTTCCAGAAATATGGGTTAACCGTGGAGCGGGAGAAGTTTGTAGCGGCATGGGAGAAAGCGGGGGAACTTTCGCGTCCTCGGCCAGAAACTCAGAAGGATTGGAGCTCTAGCAAGGTTCAGGAGAAGGTGAGGGCTTTTTAGTGGCTTTACAAAATTGAAACTAGTGGCTGGAAAGGTGGTGTAGTACGCTTCCTTTCCTCCTAACCCGAGCAAATGAACGCTAAGATGCGCGTGCGCCAAATTCTGAACTCGCTGGATACGACTGGCAAGGCTGCGCTGAAGAAGCTTCTGCCTGCTGGCCTTGCGGTTCCCGATGTGGAGACGCAGCGCTACCCCAACGCCCTATTGAGTTGTTTCCCAAAGGAGCAAAGCTACTCGCTTCTGGGCCTGATTGCAGAGGACCTTCTGGCACTTCCGGTAGCGGAGATTACTGTGGAGGCAGTTTGCGCCGCCGTTCAGAAGTGGCATCCCGCTTGTCCAGCGGCTGCGCTGGATCTTGTCCGGACATCCAAGACAACTTCTCCCTTTCTGGAGGCGCTGGCGGCAACCCGGCAGAAGATGGAGGCGGCGCTGACAGGTGGGCCTATCCGGCGGGAGGAGGTAGTAGTTTGGAATTCTGTAGAAGGCCACCCGGATTTCCGCACGGACACCCAGGTATTTGAGGTCAAGCTCACAGGACTTCTGAAGCAGAATTGGACGGCATTTCTGTTTCAGCTGTTTGCGTATGCGGCGCTGGCGCCTGAGGTTGGTGACGTGTATCTCGTTCTGCCCCTACAGAGGACAGTGTGGAAGGCTCATGTGAGGAGCTGGGCTGGGCGGGAGGCGTATAGGAATTTTCTGGATCTGGCGGCGAAGCGGGCTATGCAGGTAGGAATGGAGGATGCGCTGGTGGGCGCGCTTCTGCGCGAGATGTTCTTCATCGGCTTTCATGCTCCCAAGAGCAAAACGCTTCTGGACACGGTGCGCCGCCTGGGCAATTACGCGAAGCCGTATCAGATCTTTCTGGGCGGGCCGCAGAACTCCAAAGTGGTGGTGACGGATGGAGATCTGGCGGCGACGGCAGCGTTTGTGGGGGCGAGCGGAGCGAAGATCTACGTCCACAGCCAGTACATCATCAACCTGTGCAATCGGAGTAAAGATGATTGGCACACGGCGCTGCTGAAGCGGAATCTCCAGGTCACGAGCGCAATGGGGGGGCGCGGTGTCGTGGTCCATGTAGGGAAATCTGTGGGAGCACCGATTGCGGAGGCTCTAGAGACAATGCGTGGGGCGCTCACGAGTTGCCTGGAGGCCGCAACGCCTGAGTGTCCGATTCTTCTGGAGACGCCTGCAGGACAGGGTACAGAGACCCTGAAGGGTATGGAGGAGTTTATCGGCTTTGTGGAGAGTTTTGGGGACCCTCGCCTACGAGTGTGCCTGGACACCTGCCATGTCTTCGCCTGTGGACACAAGCCGAAGGACTATATCACGCGGCTGCTGGAGCGCCCCAGTGGGCTTCTGAAGCTCATTCACTACAATGACTCCGCGGCGCCGTGTGGCTCTTGTGTGGACCGGCACGCAATGATGGGAACGGGTCATATCGGCATGGACGGAATGCGTGAGATTGCGGAGTTGTGCGCAGGGGCGGGGCTGCCGATGGTGATTGAGTAGTGGGCATCTGAGTATACAGGGCTGGGAAGGTGGTTCCATACATTTTTATTGATTACTGAAATCACATTGAAACTACGTTTCAATATTGGATTTTATATCCAATGTGATTTCTACTGAGAATTGC
>JACCDZ010544238.1_pt1 | contig 13908 bp, 11 predicted proteins | sample 7449551 | NCBI WGS metagenome assembly JACCDZ01 (sample SAMN15323452, study PRJNA562643) | freshwater metagenome | isolation source: river surface water | place: USA:Blue River Watershed | collected 2017-08-18
AAGGCATTGCGCCACAGCGTCAGAAACCACGCTTGGAAGCACGATTTGCGATCAATGCCGACATGCTTCTTGCCGCTCAGCGTCTGCGCGCAGAGATCTTTGGTGCCGAGTACGGTGTACAGTTTGACGGCATCGATGTCGATGCCTACGACGACTACTGTCTGCACCTGAATGTCTACGATGTGGCCAATGACCTGCTCATCGCCACCACACGGTTGCTTAGCAGCGAACAGGCCGAGCAGGCTGGAGGCTTCTACTCGGCGCAGGAATTTGACCTCGGTGCGCTGAAAAATTTCGCCGGACGCATCCTCGAAGTCGGCCGCACCTGCGTACACCCGGATTATCGCTCGGGTGCTGCGATCACGGTATTGTGGTCGGCGCTGTCTGAATATTTGATGCGCGAAGGCTTCAACCTGCTCATCGGTTGCGCCAGCATTAGCCTTGCCGACGGCGGCACCACGCTCGCCAGCGTCATGCCCACCCTGCGCGAAAAACACTTCGTGGGCGATGAACTGCGCGTCAGCCCGAGCCGCGAGATTTTGCTCTCGGCCGCCGGCACCGGCGCGGTCAGCGTGCCGCCGCTGCTCAAGGCTTATCTGCGCATGGGTTGCAAGATCGGCGGCGAAGCCTGCTGGGACCCCGAGTTCAATTGTGCCGATGTCTTCATATTCATGGATGTACAAGCGATGGCGGGGCGTTATGCTCAACGGTTCCTGAAGACAGCCTGAAAAATGAGATCCCGTGACCAGAGCGCCGCGCAATCGTTATCAACATCCTGCCATTACGGTGAAGCCCGCCATGACCATTAAGGTTCTGGCGCGATTGATCGCGGTTGCGGCCTATCTGCTCTTTGGCGTTTTGCTCGCCTTCGTGATCGGCATGTTTTTTGTGCGCTTCACGGTCTGGCAGCGCCCAGTCATCGCTTGGTGGCTGCGCGGCTTCTGTCGCGTGCTCAACATGCAGGTTACGGTGCAGGGCGCGCCCATCGAAGACAGTGCGCTGTGGATCAGCAACCATGTGTCGTGGATGGACATCCCCGTGATTGGCGGCATTCGCCCGTTGCGCTTCCTGTCCAAAGCCGAAGTGGCCAAGTGGCCGGTGATCGGGCATCTCGCACAGGCGGCTGGCACCTTGTTCATCAAACGAGGTTCAGGCGATGCCGATCGCGTCAGCGAAGAGATGGTGCTGTCGCTGCAACAGGGCAAGCGCGTGTTGTTCTTCCCGGAAGGCACCACCACCGACGGTTTCAGCGTCAATCGCTTTTTTGCCAAGCTGTTCACGGCGGCGGTCAAGAGCCAGTGCCCGATACAACCGCTGGTCATCTGCTACCAGAAGGCCGATGGTGAGCTCCATGCCATGGCCCCGTTTATTGGCGATGACGAGCTGGCCCCGCACCTGCTCAACATGCTCGCAGGCGAGACGGTGCATGTGAAAGTGCATTGCCTGCCGGCAGAAGTGGCAGGCGATCGCGATGCCAGTGCGCTGGCCCGGCATTTCGAGCAGCTCATGGGGCAAACCCTGCGTGGTCTGCATGGTGCCGAGCAGCCGCCGAGTCGGGGCAACCATCCGGCCACCAAAGCTGCGTGAAGCAGTTTTGACAACGCGCTTTGTCTGAAATAGGCTGCTGCCACTTTTTGCTGCCTTTACAGGACAACGCTCATGGCCACTGCACACCACCTGCTCGCGCAAACACTGACCTTGCCTAATGGCAGCATCCTGCCCAATCGTCTAGCCAAGTCGGCACTCAGCGAAACCCTCGGCACCATGGACAACCGCGTCACGCCGGCGTTGGTACGGTTGTACGAGCGCTGGGCCAAGGGCGGCACCGGCCTGCTTATCACCGGCAACATCATGGTTGATCGTCGCGCGCTCGGCGAGCCGGGCAATGTGGTTATTGAAGATGATCGTGACCTCGCCTTGCTCAAGGCCATGGCCGACGGCGTGGCGCATCACGGCAGCCGGCTCTGGGCGCAGATAAACCATCCTGGCAAGCAGTCGCCCAAGGGCCTGAATCGGGAGAATGTGTCGCCATCGGCGATCCCGTTCGGCAAGCAGATGCAGGCGTTCTTCGACACCCCGCGTGAGCTCACCGAGCCGGAGATTCTCGACATCATCGCGCGCTTCGGCCGCGCCGCCGGCGTGGTCAAGCAGGCAGGCTTTCATGGCGTGCAGATTCACGGTGCTCACGGCTATCTGGTCAGCCAGTTTCTGTCGCCCAAGCACAATGTGCGTACGGACGGCTGGGGTGGTTCGGCCGAGAACCGTCGTCGCTTCGTGCTGGCGGTGTATCAGGCCATGCGCGATGCCGTCGGCCCCGATTTCCCGATCGGCATCAAGCTGAACTCAGCGGACTTCCAGCGCGGTGGTTTCACCGAAGAGGAGTCGCTGGCGACCATTCAGGCGCTGGCGGCGGTCGGCATTGATCTCGTCGAGATTTCCGGCGGCACCTACGAAGCCCCGGCAATGGCCGGCAAGAAGACTAGCACCATAGAGCGCGAAGCTTACTTCCTGGAGTTTGCCGAGAAGGTGCGCCAGCACATCAGCACGCCGCTGATGGTCACCGGCGGCTTCCGCACGCTGTCGGCCATGGGCAAAGCGCTGAACTCAGGTGCGATGGATATCGTCGGGCTTGGTCGCCCGCTGTGCATCGAGCCGGATGCGCCGCTGCGCCTGCTGGCCGGCGAAGAGACGCGGCATCGCGTGAAAATGATTAGCACCGGCATCAAGCAGGTCGATGAAATGGCGCTGATGGAAGTCATGTGGTATGTGCGCCAGCTGCACCGCATGAGTCGTGGCGAAAACCCCAAGCCTAACGAATCGGCGCTGTGGTCGCTGATCGCCAATCTCGTCACCAACATGCGCGGCACGATGAAGACGCGTCGTTTGCGCGCCAGCTGATTTCGTACTCGTCAGGCGTTGCCAGAACGGCGGTGAACTCGGTATAGTTCGCCGCCTTCATCGCGCCAGTGGTGAAATTGGTATACACGCCAGATTTAGGTTCTGGTGCCGCAAGGCGTGGAGGTTCAAGTCCTCTCTGGCGCACCATTTTTTGTTGATGGCTACTCTGCCAGCGGCAGCCGCAACGCCCGCAACAAATCTCTTTCGTAATATGCACTTGCCAACATGTGCAGCTCGCCATTGATCTGCTCGCGCAACGCATACAGATCCAGCCTAGAGTTATCCACACGGCGCACGCCAAAGCCGCTGAGATCACTCAGTTGTCGCGCCATTTGCTTGAGCAGCTGTTGCAGCCAGGTCCAGGCGCTGGCGTCTTCGCGCAGCGGAATGCGGCGCGCCAGCAGCTCGCGGCGTAGCAAATCGGCATCCAGAATCTCGAAATAGCGCGGCATGATTTGCTGCAGCAGGCCGTCTAGCCGTTGCCAGATCAGCCGTTTTTCCGCATCGCTCAGGCGATTCCACTCGATGACCTCGTGCAAATAGCGACGACAACCCCGGCAGACGGTGTCGCCGTAGGTGGTGGAGCAGATGCCTACACAGGGCGTGGGGACGGAGCGGAACAGCATGGGCGAGCACTCGCAAGCCGGATCGTGGCGCACACCTTAGCAAAAAATTCAGGGTCTGCGCGCCTGCAAATGCTTTGACAGTTCGTCTGCGACTGGTTCAGATAGCAGCTTCGTTAAATGCCTGCTCGGGAGTGTCTTGTGGATAGCTATGTTCTGATCAAAATGGTGCATGCGGTGCTGGTGCTGGCGGTGGGCCTGCTCTTTCTCTGGCGTGTCTACCTCACCCTGGCCCAGGCACCGGCGCAGAATGGCAAGGTGCCGACGCTGCTCGCGCACACCTTCAGCCTGGGCCTGCTGGCCAGCGGCCTGACCATGGTAGCAATTTATGGCCAAATGCCGGCCTGGGTCATGACCAAGCTGATTTTCTTGTTTGTTTTCATTGCACTTGGCGTGATTGCCTTCAAGCGCGCGAAAACCCGGTCGGCACAGTTAACGATGATGGCACTGGCTCTGTTAACCTATGCTTTCCTGGTCAGTGTGGCCGTGACCAAGCAGCCTGCGGGCTTTTTCGGCTGACGGCGTGTCAACGCCAACTCGCTGGCGTCGTTGTGACGCGGTGAGGGGTGCTTCAGGCGCCCGACAACTTTATGGAGATTCACCATGCGTATTCTACTTACTGCTGCAGTAGCCGGTTCTGTATTCCTGGCAGGCTGTACAACTAATCCCTACACCGGCGAACGACAAGTCAGCAAGGGTGCCTACGGCGCGCTGATCGGCGCTGCTGCTGGCTGTGCCATTGCTACGGCAACCACCAAGCGCGGCGAGCGTAACGAGCGTTGCGGTCAGGGCGCTGCCATCGGCGGCGTGGTTGGCGGCGGCGCAGGCGTCTACATGGATGTGCAGGAAAAGAAGCTGCGTGATCGTCTGGCCGGTGTTGGCGTGGGCATTCAGCGTGATCCGAACACAGGTGCCATCAACCTGATCATGCCGGGCAACATTACTTTCCCGACGGCTCAGGCCAGCATCCGTGCTGACTTCTACCCGGTTCTGGATGCCGTTTCCGATGTGCTGAAAGAGTACAAGGACACCACCATCACCGTCAGCGGTCATACCGACAGCCAGGGCGATGCAACCTACAACCAGAAGCTGTCGCAGGATCGCGCCGGTTCGGTTGCTGGCTACCTCGTGAACCGTGGCGTGGTCTCGGGTCGCGTGTCGGCTGTGGGCTTCGGCAAGACTCAGCCGATTGCTGACAACAGCACCGAAGCCGGCCGTTCGCAGAACCGTCGCGTGGAAGTGCGTATCAACCCGACTCAGCAGTAATCCGCTGACGGTTTGAAAAAACGCGCCCTGGCATTAAGTCAGGGCGCGTTTTTTTTCGGCACCATCCGGTAGATCGGCGGGAGCTGGTTGACGGCGTTGAAGTGCACGCCGAGGTCGCGCAGGATGCCGTCTTCGATGCTGAAGATGAAGCCGTGCACAGACACATCCTGACCGCGTTTCCAGGCATTCTGGATGATGGTGGTGTGGCAGACATTGGCGACCTGCTCGGTCACATTCAATTCGCAGAGCAGGTTGAAGCGCTGCTGCTCATCCAGCCCGTCGAACTCCGATTCGTAAAGACGGTAGATGTCTTTGATGTGGCGCAGCCAGTTATCAATCAGACCGAACTCCTGATCTTCCAGCGCTGCCTTGATGCCGCCGCAGCCATAATGGCCGGTGACCAGAATGTGCTTCACTTTCAGCACATCCACGGCGTATTGCAAAACGGACAGGCAATTCATGTCCGTATGCACGACCAGGTTGGCGACATTGCGGTGCACAAACACTTCGCCGGGCAGCAGGCCCATGATTTCATTGGCCGGCACGCGGCTGTCGGCGCAGCCTATCCAGAGAAATTGGGGGGATTGCTGCTTTGCCAGCTTCTCGAAGAATTCGGGATCGCGGGCCTTGACGGCATCCGCCCACTCGCGGTTGTTGCGAAACAGCTCATCCAGCATGACACGCTCCTCAGCCTGAGTAGGCCAGTACAAGCCTGATTTTGCGCGAGTATGCCATAGCCGGTGCTGGTCTTTGGCGCTGCTTTTGTCGATGATCCAGCATCGTGATGAGGAGTTCGGAAATGGCAGGGGAAGCGCGCATGAACTGGACGCAGTTGCTGTCCACACAACGGTTCAAGATCAAGCAGGGGGTGATGGTGCCGACGCCGGCGGCCGCGAGTGCCGATGGCACGGCTGGGCTGCGCTCGGAGTTTCATATCGACCATGATCGCGTGGTGTTTTCCAGCGCCTTTCGCCGCCTCGGGCGCAAGACGCAGGTGCATCCGCTGGCCTTGCACGATCACACGCATAACCGGTTGACGCACAGTGTTGAGGTGGCGAGTGTCGGCCGCAGTCTGGGCAATCGTGTGGGCGCGATGCTGCAGGAGGGTGGCTTTCTGCCGCCACAGGCGACACCGTTCGACATCGGCGGCATCGTGCAGGTGGCCTGCCTCGCGCACGATCTGGGCAATCCGCCATTTGGCCACACAGGCGAATATGCCCTGCGCGACTGGTTTTGCCGGCCCGAGCATGCGCCTTTGCTGGATGGTCTGTCGCTGGCGCAGCGGCATGATATTCAGAGCTACGAGGGCAATGCTCACGGCCTGCGTCTGCTGACCTCGCTGGAGATGTATGCCGGCGAGGGCGGCATGCGGCTGACGGCGGCGAGTCTGGGCGCACTGGTGAAATACCCGTGGACGGCGCAGACCTGCCCGGCGCGCGGCAAGTTCAATATCTATCAGGCAGAGCTGGGTTATTTCCGGCAAGTGGCCGAGGCGCTGGGCTTGCCGGTGCGCGGCCCGGAGCAGTGGGCGCGACATCCGCTGTCGTATCTCATGGAGGCGGCAGACGACATTTGCTATGCCATTGTGGATCTGGAGGATGCCGTGGAGATGGGCATCCTGGATCTGCACGAGTTCGAGAATCTGCTTGGGCCGATTGTTGACCCGGAGAAGATCTGGCAGATCCGCGAGCCGCGTCAGTATGCGGCGGCCTTGCGCGGCACCATGGTCGGTCGTTGTGTGAAGGATCTGGCGGATACTTTCATGCGTCATCACGAGGCCTTGCTGGCTGGCGAACTGCCGCTGAAGGACCTGATTGCCGGCGCTAGCCCGGATGTGCGCGATACGCTGGCAGCGGCCAAGCAGCTGGCCAGCGACAAGATCTATCGGCATCGCAGCAAGGTCGTCACCGAGATTGCGGCTTACCCTTGCTTGGCGGTGCTGCTGGATACGCTGGTGCCGCCGGTGCGCGCGTTTTGCCTGGGTGCTGGCGCCGAGCTGAGTCATCGCCAGCAAACCCAGCTGGCCTTGTTGCCACGACCACTGACGCCGGGTTTGTCGCTGTATGAAGGCTATCTGCAGGTACTCGATTTTGTGGGCGGCATGACCGACAACCATGCGGCTCGGCTAGCGCGCGATATTTCCGGCGTGGGCATTCTCTAGCATTCTAGCGTTTGAACTGTGGCGACGGAGTCGCTATGCTCGCCGGCGCGACTCACCAGTCACTACTTTTTCAGGAGTGTTTTATGCAGCTGCAAGACAAGATTGCCATCGTTACCGGTGGTGCTTCGGGCCTGGGTTTGGCTACGGTCAAGGGCTTTCTGGCCAAGGGTGCGAAAGTCGCTATTTTTGATTTGAATGTGGATGTGGGTCAGGCCGTGGCCGCCGAACTGGGCGCGAACTGCCATTTTTGCCGCGTCAATGTCTCGGATGAGGCGTCGGTGCAGGCTGCGCTGGCAGAGGTGTCGGCGAAGTGGGGCGGCGTGCATGTGGCGGTGAACTGCGCCGGCATCGGCAGCGCCATGCGTACCGTGGGCAAGAACGGCCCGCATTCGCTGGATGTGTTTAACAAGGTCATCACCGTGAACCTGATCGGCACCTTCAATGTGACGCGCCTGGCAGCAGCCGAGATGGCGAAAAACGAAGGCAATGCCGACAACGAGCGTGGCGTGATCATCAATACTGCCTCGGTGGCAGCGTTTGACGGCCAGATCGGTCAGGTTGCCTATTCGGCGTCGAAGGGTGGCGTGGTTGGCATGACTTTGCCGCTGGCGCGTGACCTGGCCAGCATCGGTGTGCGTGTGAACACGATCGCGCCGGGCATCTTCAATACGCCGCTGATGAATGCCGCGCCAGACAGCGTGAAGCTGCCGCTGATTGAAATGACGCAGTTCCCCAAGCGCCTTGGCTACCCGGAAGAGTACGCCCAGCTCGCCGCGCAGATGGTCGAGAACGGCTTCCTCAATGGCGAAACCATTCGCCTTGATGGCGCCATCCGCATGGCTCCTCGCTAACAAGCGCGGCGTTAAAAAAGTCCCGCATCAAGTCTGAGCATCGGCTTTCAGGCTCGCTCCATCCTGCAGCAGCGCATCCATTTCATGCAGGATGCGCTGCTGCAAGCCCGCATCCCAGCTGCCGCTCGGTAGCGCCAAGGCGGCCTCCAGTGCCGCTCGCAGCGCTGGTACGCCGGTATAGCGACACGCCCCCAGCAAACGATGTACCGCGCGATGCCATGCTGTTGCATCTTGCGCACTGCTGGCATTGATCAGCTGCTCGCGGGCGAGCGGGATGTCGTCGATCAAGGTGCTGATGAGCTGCTCGGCGAGGCTGCGACGGCCACCGGCCAGGCGTTCGGCTTCGGGCCAGTCAATGACGCCGGCCGCTTTGCCAATGTAGCGTGTCCATTGCTGCAGGATGTGATGCAGCTGACTTTCGTCCAGCGGCTTGCTCAGGTAGTCGTCGATGCCATTGCGTAGCCAGTATTCGCGCTCGGAGCCGAGTGCATGGGCCGTCAAGGCAATGATGGGCACGCGCTGGCCTCCTCGCTCTTGGGCACGAATGGCTTGCGCGGCTTCCAGACCGTTCATGATCGGCATCTGGATATCCATGAAAATCAGGTCGAAGATGGTAGCGGCGGCGGCTGTGATGGCGGCCTCACCGTTATCAGCCGTGCGGACTTCAATATCGAGCTCCTGCAGCCAGGCCTGCATGAGCTGCAGGTTTGCCGGATGATCGTCGACCACTAGCACGCGCAAGGGCGCTGTGTTGGCACTGGCGTGCTGCACGGGAAGCAGGTGCGGTGTGGCATGAGAACCGCCCCGATAAAACGGGTCACGAGCGGCCCACCAGGTCACGGTGAAGGTTGAGCCTTCGCCCAGGCGGCTATTGGCCTCTAGGCGTCCACCCATGAGTTGCACCAGCTGGCGTGTGATCGTCAGCCCCAAGCCGGTGCCGCCAAAGTTTCTGGATGTTGACGAGTCTGCCTGCTCGAAGGCTTCGAACAAGCTTTGCAGACGATCCGCATCAATGCCTACGCCGGTATCGCTGACTGTGAGCTGACACTGAACACGCGACGCATCAGCGCTGAGCTCGCAGAGGCTGGCATTGATCGCGCCACGGGCCGTGAACTTGATGGCATTGCTCAGCAAGTTGGTGAAAATCTGTCGCAGGCGTAGCGGATCGCCGAGCAGCGATTCGGTGAAGTCCGTGGCGCAATGCACTTGCAGCGTGATCGGTTTGTCGCCGAGTAGCGGAGCCAGCATGAGCGCGGTATCGCCCAGCAGACTGCTCAGTTGTACGGGCGTTTCGTCCAGCACCAGTCGTCCGGCCTCGATTTTTGACAGATCCAGCAAGTCATTCAGGATCGCTAGCAGATGCTCGCCGGAGCGTGACAACGCGCGCACATGCTGCTGTTGTAATACCGACAGGGGGGTGCGTTCGAGCAAGCGGCCAAAGCCCAGCAGGCTGGTCAGCGGCGTGCGAATTTCATGGCTGATATTGGCGAGAAACTCTGACTTCAGCTGATTGCTGGCTTGTGCGGATCGGCGTGCGGCATGCAATTCGATGTTTTGCCGTTCGATGGCATCCAGGGTTTCACGCAATTCGGCTTCGGCGTGCTCACTTTCTTGCTTGAGCATGTCCAGTTGCTGCTTCTGCTTTAGGTAATAGCGGGTCAGTGAGGTGACCAACTCGGGCCAGATGCGTTTGGCGGCATCCCGGGATTCGCTGGAGATGGCTTCTGGCTGGTTCAACATGTCGGCAAACTCATTAAGCGGCAGCAGCGCACGCTTGAGCAGCAGGTAGAGCAGGGCAGCCAGCGTAGCCAGCAATGCCAGGCTCAAGCTGATGTAGAGGCTTAGCCGCTCATAGAATGCCAGGCGCAGCAGTTGCTGTGTCGAGGTCAGCACGAGCCAGCGGCCATCGGGCAGTGAAATCAGGTCTTGATAACCGTCCTCCAGGGCTAGCGTGTACTGGCCCGGCTTGAAGCGCTGCAGTCGGGCGCTGCTGGGTAGCGGGATCGGACTTTGGCCGGCATCGGCCAGCACACGGCCATCGCTAGCCAGCAGGCTCAGTCGGCGCAAATCATCTCCTGGCAAAACCTTTTGCAGCCAGGCACCTTGCTCGCCGGTGCTGAGCTTGCTCAGGCTCAAGGCTTCAGCCGTGTTGCGCAGCATCAACTCACGGCGCTGCTCATGGCTGGCCTGCAGGTCATCGCGGTAGTGGTTGCTGAGCAGCACGGCAAGGCTGATCAGCAGTAAGGCTACCGGTAGTGTGAAGGCAAACAGCAGACGGTGATGCAGGGTCCACGGATACATCCGGGGGGTCTCCAGAACAATAGCGGGATGGCGCAGGGAGCAAGCCTATCATGCGTGAATGCAAGCGTGCTTGTGCTTGCCTTTTTGAGCAGAGATACGGACAATGCTGGCTCAAAATGTGAAGCCAAAACAATTAATAACAAGTCGTCTTTGGGCGTGTTCGCTGCGCCCTTTTATTCGCCGCACCTTTTTCAGAGGAATGCCATGCGCTTTTTACCCTCAACTTTCTCTCATATTCTGCCTGCGGCCATTCTCGCCGCCTGCACCGCTCTGACTGGCTGTGGCTCTGAGTCGAAGTCATCTGCTAGCGCCGCGCAGCCGCGTGAGCGTGGCGATCTGCCCATGGGCACAGCGGACGGCATTACGCCGGCCTCTTGCCGCAGTGGCAAGACCGAAGGCGGTCAGGTCTATCGTGTCGAAATTCCGTCGCGGGTGGATGGCGAAAGCATCGTCTTCCAGGTGTTCGAGCCGGATACGCTGAATTGCGGCGAGAAGCATGCGCTGATTCTGGAGGGCCACGGCTATTCCGGTTCGCGTCAGACCGACAAATCTGGCGGCCAGTCGCCGCTGTCGTTCGGTGCGCCGGTGGGTGATTTGACCCAGGCTGGCTATGCCGTCATCAGTATTGACCAGCGCGGTCATGGCGAGTCAGGCGGTACAGTGCGCGTCATGGACCCCGAGTTTGAAGGGCAGGATCTGGTCGCCATCATCGACTGGGCCGAGCAACACCTGGATTTCCTCAAGTATCGCGATGGCAATTTGCTGCTCGGGGCGATTGGCGGCAGCTACGGCGGCGGTTATCAAATGCTGCTCTGGGAAACCGACCCCAGCCAGCGTATGGATGCCATGGTGCCGGAAATCACTTGGAATGATCTGCCTTACAGCCTGAATCCCGGCAATGTGGTGAAGAGTTACTGGGCGCTGTTCCTGGCTGGCGCTGGCGATGCGCTGACCCAGGGCCGTCAAGACCCGTTCATTCGTGCCACTTTGCTTGATGGCGTGGCCACCGGCGTATTCCCGGCCGATGCCTTGCCGCAGTTTGGCGCGCATTCGCCCGCGTATTTCTGTGGACAGGGCTACAGCGACATGAAGGGCGTTACCGCCGATGGTTCGACCTATGTGCTGGCCCCGCTGGCCAGCAATTTACCGCCGACCTCGGGCGTATTCTCGATCAGCCGTTCGCCGCTGAAGCGCTTCCAGAAAGTCGATGCCCTGCTGTTCCAGGGCATGCGCGACCACCTGTTCAACTTCAACGAGGCCTATCACAACTACCAGTGTTTGCAGCGCGGTGGTGGCGATGTGCGCTTGCTCAGCTACGAAACCGGCCACGGTGCCTTGTCGCCGGATGTGGGCTTGGTCAGTCAGGCCGTGCAGGTTCAGGGCATTCCGCTCAGCCGCAATTGCGGCTCGGTAGATGCCACAGCGGCGACACTGGCCTGGTTCAACGAAAAGCTGCTGGGCAAGGGCAATGCTGACAGCGCGATTCCGTCGGGCAAGAATGTGTGCATCTCGCTGACGCAGAAAGATGCTGTGGCAGTGCCGCAGGTAACGGTGGGCGGCACCGAGCTGCCGGTGGCGATGCCCGGCAGCTTGCCGGTGCCGGTCACGCTAGGCCAGCTGGCGCCGACCATCGTGCCGCTGACTAGCGTTGCTGAGGGCACGAATGTGCTGGCGGGCATTCCGCGTCTCAAGGTTAAGGTCAGTCGCGGTGCCGCCGAGCTGGACGCCTTGTGTCAGGACGCGCAAGAGCCGCTGCTCCGCCTCGGCAGCTGTGACAGCACCGTGTTTGTTGGCCTGGGTCTGATCACGGCCTCGGCCAGCGGCAAGATTCCGCTGCTGCCGGAGCTGATCGACAACCAGGTCATGCCGCTGCGCGGCTTTGGCGATTTCGATGTGGACATGGTCGGTGTCGGCGAGCGTCTGCATGCCGGCGACCAGCTGGTGCTGCTGGTCTATGGCAACAGCCCGACCTTTGTGGCCACCAGCTCGCGTGACCTGAGCACGGCCATCGTGACGATCAGCGGCACGGTACAGCTGCCGTTGCTGGGCGATCTGCCGGCGATTCCGGGTGATGCCCCGAGCGCTGGCCTGCCGGTGGGTGCGCCGTAACGCATCGCGAAATACATCAATAGCGGTATCTCAGCGCCCGCTGGCCATTTGGTCAGCGGGCGCTTTGTCTTTACAATCCGGCATCACCCTCTGGAGCCTGCGCGCGATGAGCGATTTTTCCGGTTCGACCCCTCGCTATCCCACCATTGCCGATACCGTGGGCAATACGCCGCTGGTGCGCCTGCAGCGCCTGCCCGGCAACACCAGCAATATCGTGCTGGTGAAGCTGGAGGGCAATAATCCGGCGGGCTCGGTGAAGGATAGGCCGGCGCTGTCGATGATTGCGCAGGCGGAGTTGCGCGGCGACATCAAGCCCGGCGATACGCTGATCGAGGCGACATCGGGCAATACCGGCATTGCGCTGGCGATGGCGGCGGCGATCAAGGGCTACAAGATGAAGCTCATCATGCCGGCGAACCAGAGCCAGGAGCGCAAAGACGCGATGGCGGCCTATGGTGCCGAGTTGATCTCGGTTACCAAGGAGGATGGCATGGAAGGCGCACGAGACCTGGCCATGCGGATGCAGAGCGAAGGTCAGGGCGTGGTGCTGAATCAGTTCGGCAATCTCGACAATCCGCTGGCGCATTATGTGGGCACCGGCCCGGAAATCTGGCAGCAGACGCAGGGCACGATCACGCATTTCATCAGCTCTATGGGCACCACCGGCACCATCATGGGCACTTCGCGCTATCTGAAGGAGCAGAATCCGGCGGTGCAGATCGTCGGCTTGCAGCCTTGTGAAGGCTCGGCGATTCCCGGCATCCGGCGCTGGCCGGAGGCGTATCTGCCGACCATTTTCGACCGCGCTCGCGTGGATTGGGTGATGGATATCGCGCAGCCCGAAGCGGAGGCGACCATGCGGCGGCTGGCGCGCGAAGAGGGCATTTTCTGCGGGGTGTCGTCCGGCGGGTCGGTGTGGGCGGCGCTGGAGTTGTCGAAGCAGCTGGAGAATGCCGTCATCGTGGCCATCGTTTGTGATCGTGGCGACCGCTACCTGTCTACCGGCGTCTATGCGGAGCCGGCATGAATACACTGGTGTTCGACATCGAGACGGTGCCGGATATTGCCGGCGGTCGTCGCCTCTATGGCTTGGACGGGCTGGATGACGCCGCTGCCGGCGAGGCGCTGTTCAAGCTGCGCCGACAGGAAACCGGCGGCTCCGACTTCATTCGCCATTCGCTGCAGCGCGTGGTCTGCATCTCGGCGGTGTTGCGTTCGCGCGATGGCGTAAAGGTCTGGTCGCTGGGCGACGAGTCGGAAAGCGAGGCGCAGATCATCAAACGATTCTTCGATGGCCTGGAGAAGACCCAGCCGACGCTGGTGTCGTGGAACGGCAGCGGCTTTGACCTGCCGGTGCTGCATTATCGCGCGCTGATCAACGGCATTCAGGCGCCGAGCTACTGGGATCAGGGCGAGCACAACCGCGAGGCTAAGTTCAATAACTACCTGGGCCGCTTCCACTCGCGGCATACCGATTTGATGGACTTGCTGGCGGGCTATCAGGCGCGCGCCGTGCAGCCGCTGGATCAGGTCGCGACGCTGCTCGGCTTTCCGGGCAAGGCCGGCATGGACGGTAGCCAGGTCTGGCCGGCGTTCTTGGCCGGCGAGCTGGGCAAGATCCGTCAGTATTGCGAGACCGATGTGCTCAATACCTGGCTGGTCTGGCTGCGCTTCCAGTTCATGCGCGGCCAGCTCGACA
>JACCDZ010760804.1_pt1 | contig 13904 bp, 32 predicted proteins | sample 7449551 | NCBI WGS metagenome assembly JACCDZ01 (sample SAMN15323452, study PRJNA562643) | freshwater metagenome | isolation source: river surface water | place: USA:Blue River Watershed | collected 2017-08-18
ACTCTATCAGACTATGCAACCTTCCAGTTGTCCTATAGAAACTTCCTTCTGGTTCCACTGAACTACAGTTTGTGAATGTTCAATATCGCTAATCAGGTTTTTATTATAACAAATTAATAAAAAATTGTAAATCAAATTTTAAAAATATTTATTTCATTTGGTGCCCGAGGCCGGACTCGAACCGGCACGGCTTTCGCCGGAAGATTTTAAGTCTTCTGTGTCTACCATTCCACCACTCGGGCATAATTGGACCAGCCAGTAGGATTCGAACCTACAACCTACCGCTTAGAAGGCGGTTGCTCTATCCAACTGAGCTACACACGGAAGTTAGTTAAAAATCTTCGTGGCGATTACGGCGCTGATCTCGGAATTGGCGGGATTGTTTATTATAACTTTGTTTGGAATTATCTTTAGACTTACCTTGAAATTTTTCAATCATATCACGGTGAGAACCTTGCATTTTAATTCCTTTCTATCGTTTGTGTGGGATTATTATACCAATATTATAGTACTAAATCAAGCTTTTTTAAAAAAACTATTTAAAATTTTCGCGTATGTATTGTTTAGCATTGGACAGGCTACTAGCCAGAAAAGAAGATCCATCCGAGTGGTTCTTTACTAAAACATTGTTGCCTTGTTGTTCAAAAGAAAACTTAAACCAGATTAATATGTTAGTGTCAATCGAAGAATCATATATTCTATGTTCATATTTTGCTTGTCCTTTAAATTCTTTAATTTTTGCGAGTACAGAGTAATGTTTACGACACAAACGAGAAAGAGTTTCATTAATTTTAACTGTACTTACATTCATTGAGTCACAAATAGCTAAAGTGTTATATGACTCAAGAGAGTTTAATATAGAATCATTTTTTTGTATATATTCAATAAAATTTTGAATAGATACATCAATACCAAAATTAGTCATAATGATCCAAATTACTTTAAGTTAAATTTAATAAAAATTATTAAAATTATGGTTGATAACTAGCCCAATCTTCTGGTTTAAGTGGTTGAAGTCCGTGCTTAGCTCGCGCTCTATCACAACGGTCATTATGTTCACCAAACTGATATGAACCGGGGAAACCTTCACTGCAAGTAGAAGAACGAGTTGCATAGCCAGAACAAAAAGCATTTTTACCAATTTCACCAGTAAGGTTAATACAACGTGGATTAGAACTTGCAGTTCCTTTCATAACAACAAGGTGTGGAGTAATTTGTTCAACAGTTTCATCTGGAACAGTACCACCAACAGAAGCACATTCAAGAGAATGGAATGCAGCGCGGAAAAAAGCACAACACGCACCACAACCAACACAAGGGTTGCCTTCTTGGCCAACTGGAACAAAAATGGAATCGGTAGCAATGATGGCTGACATTTATTTGTAATTTCCTTTATTTAGAGATGGTTAATTATAGGCTAAAAATATAAAAAATGCAATAAAAAAAACACCCGAAGGTGTTTAATTTAATTACCTTGTAATTATTTTACAAACAAAATATCTATTATTTACTGGTGGATTTAAAGTATATTTTTTATAATATGTATAGCTATCAATTGTTTGTTTGTAAGAATCTAAATTATGAGGATAGTTCATTTTTATGCCATCAAAATAAACATCAACTGTTGAGTCTGGATTTTCCTGCCAATAAGAATCTTCTGTTCTTTTACAATCGTTTTCACCAATTGCTGTTCTAGTATCTACTGTTTGGCTATTTCTATTTTCTTCTATTGGATCACCAAAATTAAATATTTTATTCGTATTAACATATTGTATTCTATTTTGAATTATTACTCTCTCAACTATATTACATGTTACTGTTTGTGTAAAAGATTCTCCTTTCATTACATCATATACTGATGGTATATAATTAGAACAGCTAGTGGAAATTGGTGTTATAGTTGTTATAGGCGCAACCTGAATATGATCTATATAAGTATATCTATATTCACTGTTTACAAAAGGATTTAGAACAAAAGTAACTCCATTTTGAATATCTGTTGTTATTTCGATATCGGTTCGACGCTCTTCTTTTTGACATGATTCTTGAGAGCAATCTAATAGATTCCCAGTATCAACCCATTCTGATGTTTCAATGTGACTTTCACCGGGAGTAAGTGTTAAATCTTTAATTTTTGAACATATTTCGAAATAAGCTTCATCTTCGTCTTCAAATATAAATTTTCCAGTTTTAAATATTGAATTATCTAATGGACTTATAATTTCATAAGAATCCCAATAGTAATAATAAGAACCAGTAATTTTATCTAAGAATATAAAATTATTTTCATCATCCATACAATAAATATTTCCAGAAGAAATATTTATAGAATTGTCTGGTAATGAACCGCCGTTTGAAATTTCAAGTGGAAATATTGCAGTATATTCAGCGTAAGATTTTTCTATTGGAATAAAAAGAAGATGTGCTAAAATAAAAAATTTTATATTCATATATTTATTATTGTTATTTTTATTATTGTTACATATTTAAATTATTTGTAAATAGATTTTAATAGAATAACTTTTTCGGTTCCAGTCTTGTTCTTTTTGTTTTTGAAGTTGTGCTTCGCGCTGATCCCAAGCAGCGTCCATTTCTTCTTCCTTAGTCATTACTTTTTCCATTTTAAAATCCTCTTTTGTTTAATTTTGAATGATAAAATTTTTTATTTTAAATTTCTGGTTTAAGAGATACAACTTCATTATGAGTCATAACTTTTGCATAAACAATGAAATCATCATTAAGTTCGGATGTTTTAATTTCAGGTTGACCGGGAATGAACCAGCTATCGTTAGAGCTGTAGTAAGCAATTATTGCTAGAAAAATTAATTCATAGCAACTTGATATTCTTCTAATGATAAGATGAAACGTTTCTTGACTTGTTCAGCTTCTTCTTCCGAAATGATAGAATAGCTAGAAATGTATTTCACTGCTGTCTGGTCAATATCAACTGGAATTGGTTCTTGTAACCCTGCACTGTAAGAACTATTCCAAGAATATACATCAAGGCTATCTTTTTCTTTAAACCCAAAAATTTCCATACCCGGCGCATTGCGAATAGATTCAAGAGACATGTAATTAGTAATGCCTTCATGAGAAAAACTAAATTTTACAGATACTTTGCGAATGGCACCATCATTAAGATCTTGTTTATCAATTTTGTTATAACGGATAGCTTTAAGCAAAGCACGGTTGAACTTTTGAGTATAATTCATTTAGTAGACCTCTGAAGGATGTAGTCCAAGTCTAACAAGAAAGATAACGAAGGTCAATTAAAATTTAATTTTCTTCTTCATCGTCAGCAGGTTGAATAGTGACTTCATAGTCAATACAGTCATAACCACGAAAACCATTAAGGTCTTCACGGATAACACAAGAGTGATAACCAATAAATTCAGAAACATCAGACATAAACTGAATATCAGAGATACCACTTGGTTTTATAACTTTTACAACACAAGCCAAATCACAACGTTCTGATTTAAATTGAGTTCCGAAACGAGAGTTATGAGAATAAGGGCTATAATTTTTGACTTGACCAAACATTATAATACTCCTATTTAGAATTTAGAATTAGTTTGTTAGCCAAAAGCCAAGCGCAGTCTGGTTTATGTTCGATTGGATTTTTAGATTCTTGTGCAGAACCATAGGTCACTTGCTTATTACACAAGGGACAAGATTTAATAACAATTCCATGTTCAAGTAGTTGCTTTTGCATACTGATTTGAGCAATTTGAGAAAGAAAAGAATCAGGGACATCAATATTATTCATTAAGGGTTAATTATACAACATTTTCGATTGTTTGTGAAGCTAGATTCTATAATATTTAATATAATTTTAATATTTGTTAGTGCTGCATCGGTGGCTCACCTCTAGCGCCTGACGTTAGGTTGTCAGTTAATTTTTAGTTTTTTTTGGCGTTTTATTTACGCATTGCACGTTCAGCTTTTGCCCAATCTTGCTCTTTCTTTTGAAGAGTCTGAGCTTCACGCTGTGCCCACATTTGTTCCATTTGTTGCTCTTTAGTCATTTGTTTTTGCATTTTGAGTTTCCTCTTTCTTTCTGTTTTGTTTAGGGTTTTATTATACTACTTTTTAGTTTCTTTGTGAAGCTTTTTTTTACTTATTTGGCGCACCAAGTAGGATTTGAACCTACGACCTACCGCTTAGAAGGCGGTTGCTCTATCCGCTGAGCTATTAGTGCGTAATTTGGTGCCCGGTGCCAGACTCGAACTGGCACGGCTTTCGCCGGAAGATTTTAAGTCTTCTGTGTCTACCATTCCACCAACCGGGCGTATCTTTGTATCTCTTTATGGTGCTTATTTTACTACATTTTTTGTTTTTAGTGAAGCATTTTTTGCATTTTTTTTATTTGGTGGGACTTGTAGGACTTGAACCTACGACCTGCCGATTATGAGTCGGACGCTCTAACCAACTGAGCTAAAGTCCCGTAGAGGAAGAATTATAACAAATTATAAAACTTCAATCAACATTTAAACCAGAATTTGGTGCCCAAGGTCGGACTCGAACCGACACTCCGAAAGGAACCCGTTTTTGAGACGGGCGCGTCTACCATTCCACCACTTGGGCTTGAAAGAGCATTTCTGCTCAAAAGTTAATCTTGATTGTGGCGGTTTTGGCGACGTTCACGCCAAGCACGATCTTCTTTATGGAATTTCTTTTTGGAAGGGTCTTTTTTCTTTTGTTGAAACTTTTCTTTAGATTCACTATTGCCTTGCATTTCTTTTTTCCTTAAGTGTTTCTGTTTAAGTGTGTCTAGTATACTACTTTTTTTAAGTTTTGTGAAGAGTTTTTTTGATTTTTTTTAATTATTATTCCTCATCTTCATCTTCATCCCAAGAAACAGAAGTCGGATTTTCAGGATCAAAATCATAGAGTCCTTCATGTCCTTCAATAGAAGAAATAATCAGCATTCTATCACCACCGCGCCATCCAACAGAGCAGCTATTAGTATCAAAGAAAAAATTTAGAATATCTTCAATTTAATGTTTAAAGCTAGTTAAAAAATTTCAGTTTCACGTTTTGCTTGGGTAATGTCATTTTTATTCAGAAATTTACCCATAATTTTTCTCTTTTTTTGGTTAGATGATTATATCAAATTTTAAATATAAATTCTAGTTCTTTGTGCTTTTAATAGCATCCTCTACAAGATGCATTCCAAAAATAACAGACTGATTGATCAAATTAAACTTATTATAAAACTCAATTTCTTCTTTAAATTCATCCATTAATGGAACTCCATTTAATTTGGAATTTTTTATCGTTTTTCTGTTTAAGTTTTTTATCTTGAAAAACTTTAGATTTATTAAACTGATTCATGTGTTTTGCTACAAAATTATGTTTCATGATAATCTCCAAAAATTTATTTAGGTAATTTTACCATAATTGAGATTTTTAGTCAAAGATTTTTATTAATTAAATCTATTTTTCAAGACTAATTAAGTGATCAAAAAATTCTTTTTTATGAATTGTAGAAATTGGAATTTCTTTTACAAAAACATTATTATGAAAAAGTTTAATTTTTGTGTTGTGAGTTTGTTCACCATGACGAATAGAAAGTTTAAATTGTTTACCAATAAGAGAAACCATAATTAATTGGCGATCTTTAATAACTTTAACAGATTCATCAAAGTTACAAGCTTTATGAACTTTTTTAAGTTCTTTAGTTGCATTAGCAATATAACTATTAACTAAATCAGAAGTTTGATAGCTAATGAAAGTGTTTTCAAATTTTTGTAAAGAACTCATATTAAATTGATCTCTTCTAATAAATTTTTATACTGTTATCTTTTTCAATTGTTTCAATTTCCCACCACCATCCTTCTGTGTCTTTAATGTTAATTCTTGGATGAAGATCAATCGCAGACCAATCAAAATAATAGCGAAGATCATCATTAGACCTATTCATTACAGCGTTTAGTTCTGGATAATAGCGGATATTTTCAAACATATAAAATTCCAAATAAAGGAAAAGATTTTCACCAAAAATTTATTTCCGTCATAATAACATAAATATGATTTGTAGTCAAAAAAATTTATAAAAATACTTAACTACCAGTAAACATTTCATAACAAGAAGGTTTATTTTTAATAGGATTAAAGGATTCAATAAAATAATGACTCCAATCATCAGTAATAAAAATAAGCTGTTCTGCAAGTTTCCAAAGTTCTAAATAAGTAACTTCTTTATTAACTTCAAGGCAAACTTCAAGATATATGAGATCAGAAATAAATCCAAAAACTTTATTAAAATCTTCAATAGAAAAATCAGACCAAACAGTTTTTAGATTATTTGCTTTAGCTATAGAATCATACAAAGCATATTTTTTATTAAATTCTGAATCAGAAAGTGGCATTTTAAACTCCAAACTCAAGACAAAGAGATTGAGCAAAAAAAGTTTTCTCAATAGAAACTTGAACTTTTTCAGTAGTTCCAGTTAATTCTTTTACAAGTTTAGTGATTACTTTAGAAAGTTTGTGTGCTTTTTCAAAGTCCTCACCTACGAAAATAATTTGAAAATTAAAAGACAAAGATTCTTTCATGTAAAAATCAAAATCTTTAATTTCTTTCAATTCTTCGTGAAGATCTTCTGAGCAACTATTTTTAAACTTTTGATAGAAAGAACCACCACCATAATTTACCTTTTTAAAGAAGTCGAGAATTTTAAAATCAGAATTTTTAATTTCTTCGATTTTAAATTTAATCACAAAACCAGTAGTTTCAATAATGTTCATAAAATTAATCTCTATTCGTTAATATGGGCAAATTATAGCACAAAAATAAAATTTTTAAAAGGATTTTAAGTCTGATTTTTTTTATTAAATTTAAAAAATTCGCCAATTTTCATAAAAACAGTTTTCTTAATTTTTTTATGTGGAGATGTATAGGCTTTAATATAAGCATCTAAAGCTGCATTTTTGCAGAAAGCTGCTGGTTCTGTTCCTTGGCAATTTTCGCATTCGCACCAAAGGCTCATTTATAGCACCATATCTTTAAGAAATGAAACTTCTGCCATACGATCAGCGCAGTAAGAAAGAGTTGCGCTAACGATTACTTCACCATTTTTATTTCGAATGGAAGCATATACATGAAAATTAGTAGGACAAGATCTTGGAGCAGAATATTTAATATCAGTAATAACTGCACCATCATAGGCGTCTACAATTTTTTTAGCATCTTCTTTACTAACAGTAGAAAGCTTTTTAATAAGACTATTTTCAAGTTTCATTTGTATATCCTCTTTTGTTTTAAGATTATATCAAAAAAATAAAAAATGTTAAAGTGTTTTTTAGATTTAAAAATAATTAACAGTTCTATCAGAATTCATTTTAACAAAATCTGATTCTAAAACTGGATCTAATGTTTCTTTATTTACAAAACTGGAATATTTATATGGATTATAAGTAACAAGATTGTAGAGATTTTCTGGAATTTCTTCAGTAAGGTATCCGACAACACCAGCATGAACATTTTTTTGTTTAGTCTGAATAACTTTTTGTCGTCCAGCTTCACTAACTTTAAAAAAACAGTTTTTAAGATTAACAGAAGAGAGCCTAGCAATAACCTTGCCTTTGCTAGAGCCTTCCAAAGATTTAACAGACCAAAGATTTTTATGAAGATTCCAGTATACAAAGACTTTCATAAAATTACCTTTTAATTTTGATATGGATTATTATACCAAAAAAAACAATTTTAGTCTATCACTTTCTATAGTGAGCTTTAAATCTTTTAAGATCTTCTTCTGAAAGGTTTTCTCCCGTCCAATCTAAAATACCTAGATTAGCATCAATCTGCCATTGGTGATCAGGCGTGAGTTTAAAATAGTCTTTTGGTCTTTGAAAACTTTTTTCAAACATTTCTCTTTGATTCATTTTTAAACCTCTATAGTGTAATAAACGTCTATTTTTGCTTCATCAGCAGAATGAATTTTACAATAATTATTCATATATTCAATAGCTGCAAAATAAAATTTACTTTCAGTAGAAATGTCAATATCAATAGATTCAAATAGAATATCTTCTCTATCAACATAATAAATAGAATATTCATCCTTATCAACTTCAACGTTAGTAAAGGACATTCCAGTAATATAGATTTCTTTTTCTGCTTTCATATTAGTCTCTTTATTTATCTTTTTTAACTACAATTATTCCATAAGTTACAGAATTGCCATAATAAGAATTATCAAAGTATTCAACAGAATTATTAACAGCAATATTAAAAATAGAATTAATATCAGAATTAGGAAATTCATTTTCAAGAATAATTTTTATATCGGATTCTGGAATATCTAGATATTCTGTATATATTTCAAAAGAAACAGGATAATTATCTTCATCAAATTCAGAAGCTTCACCAGTACAAACTTTAATTGGATAATAGATTACAACAAAATCTTCTGAAAGTTTATTGTAATATTTAATCAAACTTTGGTCATAGTTTTTATGATCTATTTTTTTTGAATAGTCTTTGTCAATTAATGGAAAAATATGATGAAGAGTTGAACATAATTGACCATCGAAAATATCCCAAATAAGTTTATTGTCTTTATAAGAAGAAGTTTCAATGTAGTGTAAAGACATTATATTTGGTCCTTTATTTAATATGGTCAAATTATAACATATATTTTTATTGGAAGCAACAAAAAAGGCTCATTAAAGAGCCTTTTGTTAAATTGGTCCAGCCAGTAGGATTCGAACCTACAACCTACCGCTTAGAAGGCGGTTGCTCTATCCGATTGAGCTATGGCTGGATAATTGGGCTAAGGCGACGATAAACTGTCATTTACTGAAGACCTTAACCACCTTTCGGTTAGACACTAGAGTTCACTCATAGAATCATTAAAATGAATCCTACTTTTTATCCTCTATTGAATCACCTACATTCCGTGCCTTACTTTAATGTAGGTGGAAATCTCCTATTATAAGATTAAAGTCTCGAAAATTTAACCGGAGATCTATCCACTGTATTAAATTAAATTTCCGCCATTTTAAGTATGGTAACTCAAAAGTGGAGAACTATGCTCAACACTTTCTAGTAGATAGCCCCTATTCCACGCTTCTACCACTTAGGACAATAGCTCCTAATCCCTATATTTCTTACTGTTGAATCTAATTATAATTGTTAATATATAAATAATTTATTTAATTATCACTGCATCGGCGGTTCACCTCTAGCACCAAACTATTAGCTTGTTAGTTTGTGGTTTAATTATACAACATTTTTTTTACGCATTGCACGTTCAGCTTTTGCCCAATCTTGCTCTTTCTTTTGAAGAGTCTGAGCTTCACGCTGTGCCCACATTTGTTCGATTTGTTCTTGCTTGGTCATTTTCTTTTGCATTTTGAGTTTCCTCTTTGTTGCTGTTTTAGTTTAGGGTTTTATTATACTACTTTTTTGTTTATTTGTGAAGCATTTTTTTCGTTTTTTTATTTGGTGGGACTTGTAGGACTTGAACCTACGACCTGCCGATTATGAGTCGGATGCTCTAACCAACTGAGCTAAAGTCCCGTCTTTAGTGAAGCTATTATAACAAATTTTAAAATTTAAATCAATGTTTTTATCAGAATTTGGTGCCCGGTGCCAGACTCGAACTGGCACGGCTTGCGCCGGAAGATTTTAAGTCTTCTGTGTCTACCATTCCACCAACCGGGCGTATCTTTGTATCTCTTTATGGTGCTTATTTTACTACATTTTTCGTTTTTTGTGAAGCGTTTTATTGCATTTTTTTTATTTGGTGGGACTTGTAGGACTTGAACCTACGACCTGCCGATTATGAGTCGGACGCTCTAACCAACTGAGCTAAAGTCCCGTAGAGAAGTATTATAAAATAAAAATAAACATTTAAATCAGAATTTGGTGCCCGAGGTCGGACTCGAACCGACACTCCGTAAGGAAGAGGATTTTAAGTCCTCCGTGTCTACCATTTCACCACTCGGGCTTGAAAGAGCATTTCTGCTCAGAAGTTAATCTTGGTTATGTCGGTTTTGGCGACGTTCACGCCAAGCACGATCTTCTTTGTGGAATTTTTTTTTGGAAGGGTCTTTTTTCTTTTGTTGAAACTTTTCTTTAGATTCACTGTTGCCTTGCATTTCTTTTTTTCCTTAAGTGTTTCTGTTTAAGTGTGGCTAGTATACTACTTTTTCTAACTCTTGTGAAGCATTTTTTTAAGTTTTTTTGATTTTTTCTGTTATTTGATTCAATTCTTTTTTAAGTCTTTTAGCTTTGTTTTCTAATTTAGAAATCTCTTTGTTTTTTCTTGTTTCAAATTCTTTATCTGACTCCAAACGAGAAATTTTAATTTCTTCAGAAATAGAATTATATCCAGAATCAAAATGAATACTTGCATTTTCTCCATATTGTTCAATGAGAGAATCAATTAATTGTTTCATTTCAACTAAGGTTTTACATTCAGAAATGCCATTCTTAAGAGAATGAGTTTCAGTAATGATTTTTTTTCAAATGCGTTCATAAATTTTACCTAAATTAAGAATAAACATAATTGTTTTACTTTTTAATTTTTAAATAATAAACAACGAAATACTTCAACTTCGCTATCATCTTCAAAAAATTTTAAAGTAGGCTTTCCAGTTTTAAAATTAAAAGAAAAACCAGAAACGGTATTAACTTTTAATTTTGATTTAAAAGGTTTGTTAGACTTCTTTCTAACTTTTTGACCTATAATAAAAATATCAGACATTTGAAAGTTTGTCTTCAACAAATAGTTCAGCAGCAATTAAGCATTCTTTAGGAGTTCCACATTTTAGATTACGAATGCATTTACCAGAGTCACGTTGAGAATATTTTCCTTCATATTCATCAAGACCAGTATAACCATTTCTGGATTGAGCATAAACATATACTCCAGTGTGTTCAATTTCTTTATTTAGAATTTCAATATCTAGCATAAGCATTTGCTTTGTATATCTGGACATAATATTATCGCCTATTAAATTTATTAGTTAAACAGAATTTGATTCTTCAGCTTCTTCTCGACTATCACAATATCCTTCTTCATAATAGAAGGAAAGTGCTTCATTTAGTTCATCTCGATCATAATAATTTTCTGTATAAACTTCAAGAATCCTAACAGAACCATCCTTTCCTTTTTTGTAAAGATTGATAGTAGACATGATATTTTAACCTTTTTAGATAATGAATTTTAAGGATTTTATTATACCAAATTTTCAAGAATTAGTCAAAGATTCATGAATTTTAATAATTGCTGCTGTTAAACGATCAGCAAGATGACCTTCATCAATTTCTTCCAGTTCAATAGCAAAGAGCTTTTTGCCTTGAGCATTAAATACATTAGCAAAGCCTATAGATTCTTCAATATCTTCAGAATCAAAAAGAAGAATATCATTAGAAAATTGTTTTGAATATTTAAAATAATATAAATTACCTTCAACTTCAGTCCCGATTACTCCTTCTTTAAAAAATTGTTTTTTAACACTATATCCAAAAACTCCTTTTTCAACAAGTGCAGGTTCAACAATGAAAAATTGTGGTTCAGAATAGTCTTTAATTTTTTTAATGATTTTGGATTTTAAATATGAATCTTCTTCAATCATTGAAATAACTTCTTTAACAGAAAACCCACAAGTTACAAAATTAATTTCAGAAAGATTTTCATCAAGTAGCGAAACATAAAAATATTTTAACATTTGTTTTCTCCTAAAAAACAAGCCTCCTAAGAGGCTTTTTTATAAAAAAGTAATTATTCTTCAATTACTTTAAGTTTAGAAGCAATTTTATCAATTGTTTCTTTATCATTCTTTTTGATAAAAGTAATGATTTTTTGACTACCATTCAAGATAGAAACAACAGTTTCTACAAGAACATATCCTTCTACTTCACCATATACTTTATAAAAGCCTTCACTTGCATTTTCAAAGTCTTTAGTAAAGTAGTTCTTACCGCTGATTCCATTCATAGTGATAGCGAAAACACTACGTCCATCTTGAACAGCATTTTTATTTGTTTTGTAAACTTTGATTTTATTTTCATAAAAATCTACAACACGAATTTCAGGCTGAGTAATGGCTCGTACAACTTCAAAAATAACACCATTAGATTCAATATATTTAATAGGTTTTACTTCATATCCTTTATCTTTAAGGTATTCTGCTTCTTTGCTAGTACGAACAAAGAAAACTTCTTTGCCTTTGATAACTTCAAAAATAACATTTTCTTGTTTTTTAAAGGTTGCAGTAGGAGCAATAATAGCAGTCTTTTTAAATTTAAGAGTAAAATGACTATCTTGTTGTTTATAAGTATCAATAATACTTGAACTAATAATGTAAAAGTAAGCAATTACGCCTTCTTTTTCATTACTAACAAATTTCTTATTTTCATTCAATACTTTTTTACGTTTATGTTTAACGATATTAACCAAAACGATGCTGTCATTTGCCCATTTTGAATTAACAGAGTTTTGAGTAATTTTATAGTCAATGTTAGCCTGATACCTACTTTTTGAAGCAAACTGATTTTTTGCGATTTCGCTAATTTTTTCAAAAGTAATATTTTTTCCATTATTTTGAATTTGTTGTTTAAAACTATTAATAGAATGACGAATAACATCAAAATGATGGTTGCCTTTCTTAATAGTCAAAGAAAAATCATGTTTAGGACGAATTTGACCTTCTGCAAGAATAAACATTTTAAATCCTCTTTTTTGTTTAGGAGTAAATTATAACACAAAAATAATATTTTTAAAAGACTTTTTTTATGAATGGAGATTGTTTAGTTCTTGTTGAGTCATTACTTTAGAAAAAATGAAAAGATCATTTTTAAGATCTTTATTTTTTAGTGGAGCATTTTCACCCATGATAAACCAACCAGCACTTTTAGAATAGTATGCCATAGTAGAAATCAAACCATATTGGACAGCATAATAGGTTTGGTCTTCGATTTCTTTAGAAGTGTTATTAAAAATCATAAAAATCATCCTATGTTTTAAAGAAGGTTTATTGTATCAAAAAAAGAGAATTTATGCAATTTTAATTTTCTGAAATAAGGATCGGGATTTCATGAATGTACCAAATTTGATAATCTTCATGATATGATAAAAAGATATTTTCAGATAGAATTAGAGTTTCATAATCATCTTCTTCTAAAAAAATAAAATTAGGTGATTGTCCAGTTGCGTCTTCTTCTTCATTACAATAATGAAGAATGTCTTGATAAATTTGAACTGATGTTCTTTTCATAATTAAATTTTAAAAAAAAGAATTTCCCAAGTATTTGAGAGTGGAATTTGTTTTGTTTTTTCATGAAATGATTCATAATAATCTTCATCAGGAATTGCAAAAAGCACAAATTCATCATTAGAATTAAGTGTAAATTCTGGTTGAAATTCAAATATATTTAAAGAATTAATTTCTTCTCCAGAATAAACACCATTTAATTTCATATAGTTGTAATATTGAAAGTCATCTTGATTAAAAATTCCTTTTTTTACATTAGTCCATTTTTGAGGTTTAGTAAAAAAATATTCTTTCCCAATAAAATTTAAAAGATTATATTTTTCTTTAAGTTCTTGAAATCTTTTTTTATTTATAATATCAAGTTTATCTTGTTCAATTTTAATTAAATGATTAAGATTATCAATATTGTTAGAAATCTGTTCAAATTCATTACAAATTTCTTCAGAAGACATGTTCTTAAGTTTTTCAAGAAAGTATTCTAATTTGTCATTCATTGTTTTTTGCATTATATTGACTCCAATTATAAATATTTATGTGATTATATCACATAAAAAATTTAAATTAAAGTAAAAATCAATCAGGTCTATAACAAATTTCGTAATGTTGTCCTACAATATAATAATCATCTAAAGAGTATGTTGTTAAATTAGGTGCCCAAACTCTAAAATTATCAG
>JACCDZ010418353.1_pt1 | contig 13901 bp, 13 predicted proteins | sample 7449551 | NCBI WGS metagenome assembly JACCDZ01 (sample SAMN15323452, study PRJNA562643) | freshwater metagenome | isolation source: river surface water | place: USA:Blue River Watershed | collected 2017-08-18
GGCTTGAGCTGCATGTGGGCGCTCCCTTACTTGGCCGGCTGCGCAAGGCTGACCGGGCTGGCATCGGCATCCATGACCCGGATGATATCGACCTCAAAGACCAGATCACGGCCGGCCAGCGGATGGTTGAAGTCCACGATCACCGTCTCGTCCGTCAGCTCCTTGACGACACCAGGCAGCTCACCGGACTTGTCGGCAAATGAAACCATCAGACCCGGCTCCAGATTCATGCCACTGAACTGGATTCGGGTGAAGGTTTGCAGATTATCGGCATTCCACTCCCCGAAGCCGCGCTTGGCATCGATGAAGACCGAACGACGGTCACCGGCCCGCAGACCAAAAATGGCCTTCTCGAAACCGGGCAGGAGACTGCTGTCGCCCACGGTGAACTCGGCAGGCACATCACGCTCGCGCGTGGAATCCACCACGGTTCCGTCCGCCAGTGCCACGGAAAAATGCAAGGTGACGCGCTTGCCCGGACCTATCATCTGCCCGGGCTGATACTCAGCCTGATAATCAGTCATGGGACTTACCGGCAGCCGCCGCCTCGCGCTCTTGCTCACGAGCCTTTTCAAAAAACAAGGAATCAATCACCAGCATGATGGCGCCCACCGTGATGCCGCTGTCGGCAATATTGAACGCCGGAAAGTGCCAGGTGCCATAGTGGACATGAATGAAGTCCACCACATAACCCAAGCTCATGCGGTCATAAAGATTACCCAGCGCTCCGCCCAGCACCAGCGCCAGCGCACAGGCAAGAAAACGTGCGCCTTTTTCCGGCAGCTTGGTCAGCCAGAACACAATGCCCACACTCACCACAATGGCAATGCCGCCAAAAAACCAGCGCTGCCAGCCGCCGGCATCATGCAGGAAGCTGAAAGCTGCACCGTAGTTATGGGCCAATGTCCAGTTGAAAAAAGGCAGTACATCAATGGACTGCCCCAGATACATATTGGTACTGACATAGGCCTTGCTGGCCAGATCCAGCACTATCACTAGCAGTGCCAGCCAGAGCCATTGCAGGTTTTTCCGGATTGCCTCGTTCACTCTTCTCACCAACTACTTCGTCATCTCCGCAAGGGCGGAATGACAGCTTTACGCAAAATGACGCACTTCGCCTTTGCCTTCCGGCAAATTTTCGATGCAACGTTCGCAGATATCAGGATGCGCCGCATTCGCGCCCACATCAGCGCGATAATGCCAGCAGCGCGCACACTTCTTATGCGTTGATGCTGAGACCTTCACACGCAAACCTTCCAGCTCGGTCGCGACGCCCTGCTCGGCAAACGGCGCCAGACGCACAGCCGAGGTAATCAGCACAAAGCGCAACTCATCGCCCATTGCGGCGAGGGTCTTTTCACGCTCCGGCGTTACAAACAGATCCACTTCGGCAGAAAGCCCTGCGCCTACTTCCTTACGCGTGCGAGCCTCTTCAATTTCCTTGTTCACCGCCGTTTTCACGGCAGCCACCTCATCCCAGTAGACACGGGTCAGTGTGATGTCGGCGCTCTTTTCCGGCAGCGTCGCCAAGCCTTCATACCAGCCCTCAAGAAAAACTGATTCCGAGCGAGCACCCGGCAGCACCGCCCAGATTTCTTCGGCGGTAAAGCTGAGGATGGGTGCCATCCAGCGCGTGAAAGCCTCGGCGATATGAAAAAGCGCCGTCTGTGCCGAGCGACGCGCCAGCGAATCCGCCTGGGTGGTGTACTGGCGATCCTTGATGATGTCGAGATAAAAACCACCCAGCTCGTTTACACAGAAATTGTGCAGCTTGTGATAAATCAGGTGGAACTGGAAGGAATCGTAGGAAGTACGAACTTCCTGCTGCAGCAGACCGGCACGGTCCACTACCCAGCGATCCAAGGCCAGCATGTCTTCGTTTTTCACAAGATGCCGGGCCGGATCAAATCCACTCAGATTGGAGAGCAGGAAGCGCAAGGTATTGCGGATACGGCGATACGAGTCCGACATGCGATTGAGGATTTCCTCGCTGACCGCAATCTCGCCACGGTAGTCCGTAGACGATACCCAGAGACGGATGATGTCCGCACCCAAGGTCTGCATCACCTTCTGCGGATCAATCACATTGCCCACAGACTTGGACATCTTGCGGCCCTGCCCGTCCACCGTAAAACCGTGCGTAAGCACGCCGCGATACGGTGCCTGCCCCTTGGCGGCCAGCGACGCCAGCAGCGAAGACTGGAACCAGCCGCGATGCTGGTCAGAGCCTTCCAGATAAAGATCGGCCGGAAAACTCAGCTCAGGGCGCTTTTCCAGCACATAGTCGTTGGTGACGCCGGAGTCGAACCACACATCCAGCGTGTCCTGCACTTTTTCATAGTGATCGGCTTCATCGCCCAGCAACTCGCTCGCGTCCAGATCAAACCAGGCATCAATGCCGGCCTTTTCCACACGCAAGGCAACTTGCTCGATCAACTCCTGCGTGCGCGGATGCAGCTCGCCCGTGGCCTTGCTCACGAAAAGCGCAATCGGCACGCCCCAGGTACGTTGCCGCGAGATACACCAGTCCGGGCGCCCCGATACCATGCTTTCAATACGCGCCTGCCCCCAATCCGGCGTCCAGCTCACTTCCGGAATAGCCTGCATGGCGTCATCACGCAGACCTTTCGTGTCCATGCCGATAAACCACTGCGGTGTGGCGCGGAAGACGATGGGGGTCTTGTGACGCCAGCAGTGCGGATAGCTGTGGCGGATTTTCTTGTGCGCTAGCAACAGATTGCGATTGGAGCGTGAGCGTTCTTTCAGCGCGGCGAAAATGGTGTCCGTGGCCTTGAGGATATGTTGGCCATGGCCCGACGCAAACGTTTCTGCGGTGTGATAAACACCTCCGCCATCGACCGGCGTGGTGAATTCCGGATCAAACCAGGAGGGAGCTGCTGCCGCACCTTTTTGCGACACACCCTTCCAGACATTGAAGTCGTCCACGCCATGCGCCGGTGCGGTATGCACAAGACCGGTACCAGAGTCCGCGGTCACATGTACGCCACCCAGCACGATAACGGCACGCGGCTCGCCGTGAGTAAAAGCAAACGGATGCTGCACATAGGGCTCGGCAATGATATTGGTCACCTCGCCCACCGGCTGGCCCTGCTCGGGCAAGACCACCACGGTATTGCAGAGCGATTCGCCTCGCGTAGTAGCAATGACCTTGCCGCTCATCTCGAAGCGTTCCAGCGCCGCGTCGACCAGCGCTTCGGCAAGCACCAGTAATTGCCCTTCGCCGTCGGCATTTTCAGCGCGCACCAGCGCATAGCTGAGCTCCGGGTGAACGGAGATCGCATGGTTGGCAGGCAAGGTCCAGGGCGTGGTAGTCCAGATGACGAGGAAGGCCGGCACATCGATTTGCGCCACATCCAGTGCAAAAGCCTTCGCCAAAATGTCGCTGCGAGTCACCGGAAAGGCGACATCAATGGCATCGGAATTTTTGTCTTCGTATTCCACTTCGGCTTCCGCCAGTGCCGAACCGCAATCCAGGCACCAGTTCACCGGCTTGTAGCCCTTGTAGAGATGGCCGTTGGCCGCAATCTTGCCCAAGGTGCGGATATTTCCCGCTTCCTGCGCAAAATCCATGGTGAGATAGGGCCTGTCCCAGTCACCCAGAATGCCGAGGCGCTTGAAGGCATCACGTTGCCTGTCAATCTGTGTCAGGGCGTAATCACGACAGTGCTGGCGGAATTCCTTGGCCGTCACTTTATGCCCGGGCTTGCCGACTTTCTTTTCGACATTGAGCTCAATCGGCAAACCGTGACAATCCCAGCCCGGCACATAGGGCGCATCAAAACCCGACAGCGTTTTCGATTTGACGATGATGTCTTTCAGAATCTTGTTCACGGCATGGCCAATGTGAATGTCACCATTCGCATAGGGAGGGCCGTCGTGCAGGATGTATTTCGGCGCGCCGCGACGGGCTTCGCGAATCTTTTCGTAAAGCTTTTTTTCCTGCCAGGCGGCCACCATGGCGGGCTCGCGCGTGGACAAACTCGCCTTCATGGCGAAATCGGTTTCAGGCAGGTTCAGCGTAGGCTTGTAATCAGTGCTCATGGTTTTGGCTTTTCACTCAGGCGCGGCTGGCGCCATGTCATCAAATCGTTTCAGACACCGAAATAGGCTCGGGCATCCGCAATATCTTTTGTCATCGCCGTTTTCAATGCATCCAGCGAATCGAACTTCAGCTCTTCACGCAGCTTGTGATGAAAGGTCACACGTATACGGCGACCATAGATATCTCCACTGAAATCGAGCAGATAGCTTTCGATGCGCTCATCCTTGCCGTTCACGGTGGGTCGGCGCCCCACACTGGCGACACCATATACCGGCTTTGCTGCCGCACCTTCTACTGTGACGGTGTAAATACCCGATAACGGGGAATGCAGACGGCGCGGTGGAATATTCGCCGTCGGCACGCCCAGGCCACGGCCTATCTTGTCACCATGCACGACATGACCACTCACGCTGTAGGGGCGCCCCAGCAGGGTTTCTGCCAAGCGAAAATCCCCGGCCTTGATGGCCGCCCTGATACGCGTACTGCTGACACGATCTCCCTGCGCCACTACCGTCGTCGTATTCCTGACAGCGAAGCCGAACTCCCTGCCGGCAGCCTGCAGCATGGCGAAATCACCACCACGGTCACAGCCGAAACGGAAATCGTCACCAATCACCAGATGCCGACAACCCAGCCCCTGCACCAGCAGACTTTCCACAAACTGGCGAGCCGTGAGCGCGCGGAACTTTTCGTCGAAACGGACACAGAGCACGCGCGCGACACCGGTGGCCGCGAGCGCATCAATCTTGTCGCGCCAGTTCATGAGCCGGGCCGGCGCCTGCTGTCCCTGAAAGAACTCCTGCGGCTGCGGTTCGAAGACCATCACCGTATCCGGCAAGCCCAGCTTGCCTCCGGCCTCTTTCAGTCCGGCCAGAATGACCTGATGCCCCCGGTGTACCCCATCGAAATTACCGATGGTGACCACGGAGCCCAGATGTCGGGGACGAAGGTTGTGGATACCGCGAATCAGTTCCATCAGGGCGTGTCGGAGCCAAGCGAATCGGGCCGGGCAGTATAAAGAAAGAAGCCCCGCGCGTCAGTGATGGCGTATCTCCCTGAAGCGGAAGCCGATCGCGAACAGGGCCGCAAAATACGCCATGGCGCCAGCCGCACAAATACCCAGGATGGAGACCAGCTTGAGCGTGTTGTGACCCGGCGTTATCCACCAGCTCATGGCCGGAGTGATGAATAGCAGCACGACAGCCATCACGGCATTGGCCAGCAGATAGCGCAGCAGCACCGGGGTCCAATGCTTCTCCAGGCGATACACCCCCTTCTTGTGCAAGCCCCAGTAGAGCAGGCCGGCATTGAGGAAGGCCGAGAGTGTGCTGGCCAAGGACAGGCCGACATGCGCCATGTCGAAGCCCAGCACCAGAATCAGGTTGAAGACCATATTCGCCACCATGGCGATGATGCCGATCTTGACCGGTGTCCGGGTGTCCTGGCGGGAGAAATAGCCCGGCGCAAACACCTTGATGAGCATGAAGGCGAGAATGCCGCCAGACAGCGCTTGCAGGGCGGCGGCCGACATCAGCACATCATTGCCGGTGAACTTGCCGTGCATGAACAAGGCAGCAATGAGCGGGCCGGAGAGGATGCCCATGGCAATGGAAGACGGCAAGCCGACCAGCACAATGACGCGCAGCGCCCAGTCCAGCATGGCGCGGAACTCGGCATCGGATTTCTGCGCATGCTTGGCCGAGAGTGAGGGCAGGATGACCGTGGCCACGGCAATGCCGATCAGGCCCAGCGGCAGCTCGGTAAGACGCTCCGCCGTATACAGCCAGGACACGGAGCCGGTGATGAGAAAAGACGCCAGTATGGTATCCAGCAGCAGATTGATCTGGCTGACCGAGACACCAAACATGGCCGGCACCATCAGCGTCAGGATGCGTTTCACCTCCGGATCTTTGAAGCCCGGCGTGAAGCGCGGCAGCATGTGGATTCTCTTCAGATAAGGCACCTGAAAGCCCAGCTGCACAAAACCCGACAGCAACACGCCCCAAGCCAGCGCCATCACCGGCTGCGCCATCAAGGGCGCCACCCACACGGCAAAGGCAATCAAGGTGAGGTTCATCAAGACTGGCGTGAAAGCCGATGCGCCGAACTTCCCGTAACTGTTGAGAATGCCGCCAGCAAAGGCCGTGAGCGAAATCAGCAAGAGATAAGGAAAGGTGATGCGGAGCATGTCGGCGGCAAGATCAAATTTGACTTCGTCGCCGCGGAAGCCTGGCGCAAACAGCAGAATAATCAGCGGCGAAGCCACCATGGACAGCACCGTGATGCTGCCCAGGATAATGGACAATGTCCCCGCCACCTTGTCCACCAACTCTTTTACTGCCGCATCGCCCTTTTGCGTTTTGACCTCGGTCAGCACCGGCACAAACGCTTGCGCAAACGCACCCTCCGCAAACAGGCGACGCAAGAAGTTGGGAATCTTGAACGCCACCAGAAAAGCGTCCATGAGGCGATCGGCGCCGAAAATATTCAGGAAAACCATGTCACGCACCAGCCCCGCGATACGCGAGAGCATGGTCATGGCGCTGACCACCAGCGTGGAGCGCCACAGACCACCGCCTTTTTTCACGGGGACCGCAGGCCCTTTCCCGGCAGGCGCAGGCGGAGCGGGTGAAGCAGATTCAGACATGAAAACCCCGGAAGAAGATGCAGCAGGCGGCGCTGCGCACAGGAAGCGGCGATGGTAGCGGAGGCCGCCAGCATGCGAAACCTGGCCGACACCCCGACACTAATATCATCCAGAAAAACGCAGGCGAGGCAGCCAGCGCAGCAGCAGTAGCCGGCTCCAGGCGAGGCAAAAACAGGCGAAGAGGCGGAGTTTACATGGAGTCGATGAGCATTCTTCGCCTGTTTTAAGTCCGCAACGGCGACGCAGGCGGTTTTTCATCCCGTACAATCCACCGCCATGCGCCTCGACAAGTTTGTTGCCAGCAACACCGCCTATTCACGCAGCGAAGTCCGCCAGTTGGCACGGGCAGGTCGTTTGCAGGTGAACGGTCTGCCGGTGAAAGACGCCGGACTGACGCTGGCCGCCTGCGATATCGTCCGGCTGGATGACAGCCTCGTCAGTGCCCGTGGTCCCCGCTACTTCATGCTGAACAAACCCGCTGGCGTGGTGTGCGCCACCGAAGACGGCCAGCACCGTACCGTGCTGGACCTGCTCACAGATGAAGTGCGCGCCGGCCTGCATGTGGCGGGCCGGCTGGACATAGACACCACAGGCCTTGTGCTCATCACGGATGACGGCCAGTGGTCACACCGCATCAAGGCGCCGGGTCGTCATGAAAAGCGCTACCGGGTCCATACCGCCCGCCCCATTCCACCCGAGGCGGTAGAAGACTTTGCCCAAGGCCTGCTGCTGCGCGGTGAAGAAGATCAGCCCACCCGCCCCGCGCGACTGGAAATCGTCGGCCCACAAGAGGCGCTGGTCTGGCTGCAGGAAGGCCGCTACCACCAGGTGAAACGCATGTTTGCGGCCACCGGCAATCATGTGGAAGCCCTGCATCGCGAGGCAGTGGCCGGAATAGAGCTGGACCCAAACCTGCCTCAAGGCGGCTGGCGCGTCCTGAGTCCGGCCGAAATCGCCTGCGGAAACGCAAACGCCGCTGTTTGATACCGCGCAGGCGGTTGACTTCCCCTGCCCCCATCGGCAGAATTGCGCGCCTGTTTCGGGAACCGCCCGAAAACCCTTTTTCATGCACTAATTTCAGGAGAGCCCCACTGTGGCCAACTCTGCACAAGCCAAGAAGCGTGCTCGCCAGAACGACAAGGTGCGCGCCCACAATGCCAGCCTGCGCTCCATGGTTCGCACCTATATCAAGAAGGTCGTGAACGCCATTGCCTCCGGCAACAAGGCTGATGCCGCCGCTGCTTACACCACGGCTGTTCCCGTTATCGACCGCATGGCCGACAAGGGCATCATCCACAAGAACAAGGCTGCTCGTCACAAGAGCCGTCTGAACGCACAGATCAAGGCCCTTGTCTGACAGACAGCCCGATCGGCCTCTCAGGGCCTGCGTTTACCCTCAGACGACCAACGCCCGAGGGAAATGAAAAAACCGGCAGCTGCCGGTTTTTTTGTGCCTGTGATTTATCACCACCCCCTCCCGCGCCACTGCATTCCTGACGCGCCTTAGCGATGCTCACGCCGGACCGTCGCGTCCGGCACGGCAGCAGGCCGCTTCTGCCGTGAAAACGAAGGCAGGTAAACCATCACCACCCCGGCCAGAATCACGCCCATGGCCAGCAGCTCCAGCGCGTCCACCTTCTCGCCGCCCAACCATACCCCCAGTGCCACCGCCACCAGCGGATTGACATAGGCATAACTGGTTGCCAGTGCGGGCCGCACCGTCTCCAGCAGATAGACATAGGCGGAAAAACCGAGAATGGCGCCTATGAAAACCAGATAGGCCAGTGACCACAGCGCCTTTTCTGTCGGCATGGCCGTCATGCTTTCACCACGCAAGAGCGCCACTACCAGCAACACCGCCCCGCCCAAGAGCATTTGCAGGGCGCTCGCCATGAAGCCGGAAGGCAATTGCAGATACTTGCCCCAGATGGAGCCAAAGGACCAGGCCAAGGCCGCCACCACAAGCAGTGCCGCCGCCACCGGACTGGCCGACAGTTCGCGCCCGAAGTTCAGCACTACCAGCCCGACCAGCCCGACGGCAATGCCCAGCCACTCACGCCTGGTGGCACGCTGCCCCCACAGACCGGCAAAGACCACGGCAAAGAGTGGTGTCACCCCCACCACCAGCGCCGACATGCCCGAACTGACACCGCGCTCCATGGCCAGCCCCACCATGCCATTGCCGCCCAGCAAAAGCAGGGTGCCGACAATAAGGGAATCACGCCACTGCCGGCGCGTTGGCCAGGCATGCCCTCGCAGCTTCACAAAAGCAAACAGGAAAAAGCCGGCCAGCACATAGCGGATACCGGCCATGAGCAGGGGCGGCATGGACTCGATGGCAAAACGCATGGCGAGATAGGTGGAGCCCCATATGAGGTAGACACCCAGCAAGGCCAGAATCACGGTGGGGCGCAGTTTCACGGCAGGCCGTCCCGACAGGCAGCCCCGGACATATCCGGGGAAATCAGGGCCGTTCGTCAATGACGGCCCGCTCGCAACTCAGAGCAGCACCAGATTGTCCCGATGCATGAGCTCGGCATCGTCAACATAGCCCAGCAGCGACTCGATTTTTTCCGAAGGCTGGCCGGCAATACGGCTGGCTTCGTCAGCGTCGTAATTCACGATGCCGACTGCCACCTGCATGCCCTGCTCATCCACACAGGCCACGACTTCACCACGCTGGAACCTGCCCTCCACCGCCCTCACGCCTACCGGCAAGAGGCTGCGGCCGCCCTGACGCAAAGCTTTCACAGCCCCCGCATCAATCACGACGCGACCGGCATGCTGCAAATGCGCCGCCAGCCACTGCTTGCGAGCGGCCAGCCTGTCCTGCTCGGGCAACAGCAGCGTGCCCAGCACTTCCGCCTTGCGCAGACGCACCAGAATGTTTTCACCGCGGCCACTGGCAATCACGGTAGCGCAGCCCGAACGCGCCGCCAGACGCGCGGCGCGCACCTTGGTGATCATGCCGCCACGGCCGAGCAGACCACCGCCTCCGGCCATGGCCAGCAGCCTTTCATCCATGGCCTGCACTTCCGGCAGCAGCACGGCCTCGGGATCATGGCGCGGATCACGATCGAACATGCCGTCCTGATCGGTGAGGATGACCAGCGTATCCGCCTCGATCAGGTTGGCGACCAGCGCGCCCAGGGTATCGTTGTCACCGAAGCGGATTTCATCCGTGGCCACGGTGTCGTTCTCGTTGATGACCGGCAGCACTTTCCACTCGACGAGCGTCCGCAATGTGTTGCGCGCATTGAGATAACGCTGACGATCAGAAAGGTCGTCATGCGTTAACAGGATTTGTGCAGTTTTTACATCGTGCTGGCGAAAATGCGATTCATAGGCTTGCACCAGCCCCATCTGACCGATGGCCGCACAGGCCTGTAATTCATGCACCGCCTCCGGCCGTACTTTCAGCCCCATGCGCACCATGCCCTCTGCAACTGCACCAGAAGAAACAAGCACAAGCTCTACGCCGGACTTTTGCAGCTCCACCATCTGCCGCACCCAGCCAGCCATGGCCTGCATGTCCAGGCCCTGACCGTTATCAGTCAGCAAAGCGGAACCAATCTTGACCACCCAGCGGCGACCCTGGGCAAGGCGTTGGCGATTATTTGTACTCATAAGGCCATCACTGTAGGTGCGAATTTATTCGCACAAATAAAATTCAGGCGGCAAAACAAAGACGCATTGTGTGGATAGATCCTCACCTACAAAAGCCGGATCACGGGCGATATTCAAACTCTACTTCGTAGTCATCTTCATTCCAGTCATCATCTTCCAGTGTCTGGCCAGCCTCCAGTGCTGCACGACGTGCCGCCTTGCGCTTCTCGGCCAGCTCCAGAATCTTGTGACGACCTTCCTCTTCCAGCTGGCGACGCTTGGCTGCTTCTTTTTCCGCCAGCTCGGGATTTTCCGCTTCCAGCTCACGCTGCTCTTCAATGGCATCCATAAGCTTGTAGCAAACAGCCTTGGCATTTTCACCCGTGAGGCCGGAAGTACGGAATACCGGGCCCGTCCATGCAAGCCGCGAGACGATGTCGTTGCAGAGCTCGTCCGCCATATCGGGCGGCACCATGTCCATCTTGTTCAGCAAGAGCCAGCGCGGGAGAGTGGCCAGCGTGGGCGAATATTTTTCCAGCTCGGCAGCAATCGCCTGCACATTGGCAACCGGATCGGAATTATCAGGCGGCGCCACATCCACGATATGCAGCAGGAAACGCGTACGCGCCAGATGCTTGAGAAAACGGATGCCGAGACCGGCGCCTTCTGCCGCGCCCTCAATGAGCCCGGGAATATCCGCCATTACGAAAGAACGATGACGGTCCACATCCACCACACCGAGATTGGGCACCAGCGTGGTAAAGGGATAATCCGCCACCTTGGGTTTGGCGGCAGAAACGGCGCGGATATAGGTGGACTTGCCGGCATTGGGCAGACCGAGCAAACCAACGTCCGCCAGCACTTTCATTTCCAGACGGAGCTGGCGCAACTCACCCGGCTCGCCGGCCGTGGTCTTGCGTGGCGAGCGGTTGGTGGAGCTTTTGAAATTGATATTGCCCAGACCACCACGACCGCCGCGCACCACCAGCAAACGAGCGCCAGGCTCCACCAGATCACCCAGCACTTCATCCGTGCCTTCATCGATCACGGTCGTGCCTACCGGCACCTTGAGCACAACATCATCACCACTGCGGCCGGTGCAATTGGCACCCATGCCGTTCTTGCCGCGCTCGGCCTTGAACTGACGGGTGTAGCGGTAATCCACCAAGGTATTGGCGTTGACATCAGCCTCGACAAAAACGCTGCCGCCATGACCGCCATCGCCACCATCCGGACCGCCATAGGGAATGAATTTTTCGCGACGGAAACTCATGCAGCCATTGCCACCAGCACCTGCCTCGACCTTGATTACGGCTTCATCGACAAAACGCATGATTGTTTACCGCCACTGATAAATATCTGCCGCCTTATGCGACAAGGAAATGCACCAACAAAAAAGCCCCGACCAGGCGGGGCTTTTTCTTCAGGCTGCCTGCAAGCCAGGCGCTGTGGGATCAGGCCGTAGCCGTTTCCACCACAACGTACTGACGCAGGGGGAGACCCTTCTTAACGAACTTCACCACGCCATGCGCCTTGGCGAACAGGGTGTGGTCGCGGCCGATGCCGACATTCTCACCCGGATAGAACTGGGTGCCACGCTGGCGGATGATGATGGCGCCAGCCTGGATCTGCTGGCCGCCGTACACTTTCACGCCAAGTCGTTTGGCTTCTGAGTCGCGACCGTTGCGGGTTGAACCGCCTGCCTTTTTATGTGCCATTTCCGAATGCTCCTGGAACTTTTAAAGGTCAACGCAATTAAGCGCTGATACCGGTAATCTTGAGTTCAGTGAAATACTGACGGTGTCCGGCCTGCTTGCGATAGTGCTTGCGGCGACGGAACTTCTGGATACGCACTTTGTCATGACGACCATGGCTGACCACTTCGGCCTGGACCTTGGCACCGGCAACCACCGGTGTGCCGATCTTGATGTCGCTGCCGTTAACAACCATCAGCACTTCTTCGAGGGTGATGGTCTGGCCGGGCTCGACGTCCAGCAGTTCGACCTTCAGCAATTCGCCTTCTACCACGCGATGCTGTTTGCCACCGCTCTTGATTACCGCGTACATGATGCCACTCCAGATTCTGTAAGAGAGCCTTGTCGGTGGGCTGCCCGTAACCATCCCTACAGATGGCAGAACAGGCGATTCAATGGCTTGGCCGCCCGGCCGACTCGCAAGGCGCGTAATTCTACGGAAAAGCCCTCCCGCCCGCAAGCCGCATTTGCAGCCCGGAAAAAGCCCGGCCAGACCAGACTTTAAGGCCGGCGGGCGGTAGCCCTCTGCCTGTGTGACTGCTAGCATTCGCGCCCATTCCCCCCTCCCGGTGTGTGGCCTTAAACACATGGATTTCAAGAGCATTGTTGCGGTGGTAGGCGACGACTTCGCGGCTGTCGACGCCTTCATAAAGAAAAGCCTGGAGTCCAGGGTGCCCCTGATCGCTGAGGTCGGCCGCTATATCGTGCAAGGCGGCGGCAAGCGCCTGCGCCCCCTGGTCTGCCTGCTGGCCGCCCGCGCCTGCGGTTATCAGGGCGAGAAGCATGTAGAGGTTGCCGCCATCATCGAGCTGCTGCATACCTCCACCTTGCTGCACGACGACGTGGTGGACGACTCCGGCCTGCGCCGCGGCCGCGCCACTGCCAATGCCCGCTGGGACAATCCCACTGCCGTGCTGGTGGGCGACTACCTGATTTCCCGCTCCTTCCAGCTCGTGGTCAATCTGCGCAATCCCGTGGTCATGGACATCATGGCGGCCGGCACCTGCGTCATCGCCGAAGGCGAGGTACTGCAACTCATCAACCAGCGCGATCCGGCCACCACCGAAGCGCGCTATATGGAAGTCATACACGGCAAGACTGCCAAGCTTTTCGAGGCCGCTGCCGAATGCGGTGGCGCTCTCGGCAACCCGGCCCTGCAGGACGCCTGCGCCAGCTATGCCCGCCACCTCGGCGCCGCCTTCCAGATCATCGATGACGTGCTGGACTACACCAGTTCTGCCGAGGTGATGGGCAAGAATGTGGGTGACGATCTGGCCGAGGGCAAACCCACCCTACCCCTGATACAGGCCATGAAAACGGCTCCCGACGCCGAGGCCGAACTCATCCGCCAGGCCATACGCACTGGCGGCCTCGAACATCTCCCGGAAATCATCGCCATTGTGCAGCGTAGCGGCGCCATCGATTACACCCGCGAACGTGCCCGCCAGGAATCAGAACTGGCACTGGCCGCACTGGCGCCATTGCCGCCTTCTGCCTATCGTACTGCACTGGAAAACCTGACCCAGCTGGCCCTGGCCCGCGACAGCTGAGACGGCACGAGGCCCGGCACAAAGGGCAAATAAATACGGGCGGCCGTTGCATCGTTTGCTGCGGCTTCTATACAATGCGCGCCTCGCCGTCCGGGCATCAGCGAACGGGTGGCGATCGGCATCGGGGTGTAGCTCAGCTTGGTGGAGCGCTACGTTCGGGACGTAGAGGCCGGAGGTTCAAATCCTCTCACCCCGACCACTTCTGCTTTTCTGCTTCGCCTCTTTTATATTTCCTCTGACATTCACAGATGAGCAGTCGTTTCCATGATGGAAGCGTGGCA
>JACCDZ010936103.1_pt1 | contig 13901 bp, 11 predicted proteins | sample 7449551 | NCBI WGS metagenome assembly JACCDZ01 (sample SAMN15323452, study PRJNA562643) | freshwater metagenome | isolation source: river surface water | place: USA:Blue River Watershed | collected 2017-08-18
ACAAACCCCTCTTCTTTGTGGACAAGAATCCAAAGCTGGTGACTTAGATTTCCAAGTCATTTGCTCACGTCCCTTGCGCACTAATTGCTGAATAGTTGGCATTTTGGAATAATTACCGTTTAAATTTAAAATTCTTTTAATCCCTGCAAGCGCGTTAAACTCAATAAGATAGAGTTATCCCACACTAATGGGGGTGCAAAGTTAGCAATAAGATATAGAAATCAAAAGGGGAAAATGAAAATTATTTCAAAAACCCGCGGATTCCCATTTCCAAACCACGTAACTCCGCTAAACCGCGTAAACGACCGATGGCCGTGTAGCCTGGATTCGTCTTCTTTCCTTCTTGTAAATCATCCAGCATCCGATGTCCGTGATCTGGGCGGAATGGCAAGCGGAAATCTTTGCGTCCAGACATAATGCGTTTGTCCTGCTCATTCACTAAGCCTTTCATCACCCCGAACATATCCACATCCCCATCTAAATGATCTGCCTCATGGAAATTCCCGTATTGATCGCGGCGCGTAGCCCGTAGGTGAATGAAATTAATGCGATGACCCAGGCGCTCTACCATCCCCACTAAATCGTTGTCTTCTCTAACGCCGTAACTTCCGGTACAGAAACACAATCCATTTACGTTGCTTTCGTAAGCATTCAATAGTTGAACGGCATCGCTTTCCGTACTCACCACGCGAGGTAAGCCCAAAATCGGATACGGAGGATCATCCGGGTGGATCGATAAATTAACCCCGGCCTCCTCGGCTGCTGGCGTAATCTCCCGAATGAAATCGTATAAGTTCTCACGCAATTCCTTCTCCCCTACTTCGGAGTAAGTATCCAAGGCTTCTTGGAAGGATTTCAACGTGAAGCTTTCCTCAGAACCAGGTAAGCCGGCGATGATATTGCGAATTAATTTCTCTTGTTGTGCTTGAGAAGATGCATCGAACCATTTTTGAGCTCTTGCGATTTGCTCGGCTGTGTAATGCTGCTCTGCTCCCGGACGTTTTAATAAGAACAATTCAAAGGCACAGAATTCGGCCGCATCGAAGCGCAACCCCGTACTTCCATCTGGAAAACGAAAATCTAAATCTGTTCTTGTCCAGTCTAAAATAGGCATAAAATTATAACAAACCAGATCTAAACCCGCCTCGCCTACATTACGCAAAGACGTTTTGTAGTTTTCGATATACTGCTTGTAGTTACCAGAACGCGTTTTGATATCTTCGTGCACCGGTATACTTTCGATCACAGACCAACTCAATCCAGCCGCCTCAATGATGGCTTTACGTTCTAAAACATCCTGAAGCTCCCACACTTTTCCATTTGGAATTTGGTGTAGAGCACTCACAATACCTGTTGCGCCTGCTTGACGCACATCGGATAATTTTACCGGATCATTGGGGCCAAACCAGCGCCACGTTTGTTCTAAAGCCATATCGTTTTTGTTTACTACCTATTTAAAGGCTTTATACCCTCCATTTTACCTATTGTAAGGCCAAATAAAAAACCTTGCCTGGAAACCGGGCAAGGTTTTTGTAATCAAGCATTTATATACTTCCTTTAAAATCTCTTTCTCAGGGGCCACAAAATTAGGGAGTTTTTTACAAACAAAAAAAGTCCTAGGCATTTTGGTGGGCAGGCCTCACTAAATCGGTCACCGTTTTCACCGGATTGAATGTTTCCAAAGGAACTTCCACAAAAAGCGTGTTCCAATCTGACATCGCTCCGTTCCAAAGTCCCGGCAATTCCATCGCTTTTAATTCCTTCCCGTCTTTGGTCTTATCTGTAATAAAACCCGTATTCATATCTCTATAGTTCAATAAGTTCAAACCACGCGTAGCGCACACTAAATCAACTGGATTGAAGTGGGAGGCTTGGTGGAATTTGGCCTTTTGATCTTCATTCTTCATATCAATCTGAGCTGACTCTACGAGCTGTAGGGTGAAATTTCCTTTCGCATCTTGGCACCAGAATGGGCCTCCTCCCGGTTCTCCCGTATTTTTCACCACCCCACAAACGCGTGTAGGACGGGCTAAAACTTCGCGGATTTTTACCACTTTTTCCGTTTGCGGTAAAGCTGCGAAATCTGCCGCCGGCACAAAACCTAAATAGGTGGCCATCTCTTGCAGGGCCTCGTTGATTGTTGCCTCTGATGGATTTTCTTGCAGCTGTTGGTTGAGGTGTTCTATTCCTTCCAAAATCCACAACAGCAACCCGCCAAGCGCCTTTTTATATTCTATGGTCGGCTGCTTTAAGGCATCAGGCACCACATTATCAATATTTTTAATGAAGATCACATCGGCTTTCAGGTCATTCAAATTCTCCAATAGCGCTCCATGGCCAGCGGGTCTAAAAAGGAGTGATCCATCGGCCTCACGGAACAAGGTATTGTCCGGGTTCACGGCAATGGTATCTGTGGCAGGCTTTTGTTCCGAGAAAGTGATCTCGAATTGGATACCGGTTTTCGCCTCCCACTTGGGAACGAGATTCTTCACTAAATCCTCGAAACCGCTGCGGTGTTCTGGAGAGACGGTGAAATGCAGGCGGGCTTTTTGACCGTTAGATGCATAAGCCGCTGCCTCCACGATGTGTTCCTCTAGCGGAGTTCGTGCTCCATCTGTATAGGAATGGAAAGAAAGCAAGCCTTTGGGTTTTTGGCCATAATTCATTCCTGCGGAACCAAGTAGTTTTTTAAGTATTTCCGCTGAGTCATCATTTGATTCTAGCAACTCTTTCAGCTCTGGATAAAAAGCAAAGTGATCCAGTTCATCAAAAAACTTCGTGCATTCTTTGTTTTCCTCGCCGGTTGACAAGAATTCGAATAGTGATTTAAACATCCGAGTAGCCGCTCCGGAGGCTGGTACCATCTTCAAAATAGAAAGCGCTGATTTTTGCTGATCAAAGCGAGCGATGAATTCATGCAGTTGTTCGGTAGAAAATTGAAAAATTCCATTTCCGATCGAAGCCGATTTCTCCAAATTCATCCAGGGGAATCCGGATTTAAAAAAATCAACTTGTTGATTCATTTCCGCAGGAGTGATTCCGCGTTTCGATAATTGGGCTAAATCCTTGTCTGATAACATATGCGCTTTCTTTTGCTTCTAAAAATAAGCATTTCTTCTCAGGAATTCCCAAAAATCCGTTCGAGGAGTTCATTCTTTTTTGGTAGATTTGTTTAGACGATGGCGGAAATTCAGGACATATTGCAAAAATACTGGGGGCATTCTGCCTTTAGGCCCCTGCAGGAGGAAATTATTCACTCGGTGCTGGATGGCAAGGATACCCTGGCCTTATTGCCCACTGGTGGAGGAAAGTCCATTTGTTTTCAGGTACCGGCCCTCGCTTTGCCAGGGATTTGCATCGTCATCACACCTCTAATTGCCTTGATGCAAGACCAGGTGGCACAATTAAACCGCCGAGGTATTCCAGCGACCGCCCTTTTTTCCGGCCTCCGCAAACGCCAAATCGACATCTTATTAGATAACTGTATTTACGGCAACACAAAGTTCCTCTACGTTTCGCCCGAACGCTTAAAAACAGATTTGTTCATCCAGCGAGCGAAGCAGATGAACATCAGCTTATTGGTTATCGATGAGGCACACTGTATTTCGCAATGGGGTCACGATTTCAGACCGCCTTATCTCGAAATTGCAGACTTTCGTGCCTTGATTCCGAGCGTTCCTTGTATTGCTTTAACGGCCTCTGCGAACGAGGAAGTAAAACAGGAAATTCAAGAAAAGCTACAATTCAAGAACGCATCCGTATTCCAAAAAAGTTTCAGCCGCGCTAACCTCTCCTACTCCGTCCTCTATGAGGCGGACAAAGAAAAGAAGCTATGCTCGATGCTGCAACGCGTTCCGGGTTCTTCGATCGTGTATGTACGAAATAGAAGACGGACGCAGGAAATCTCCGATATGCTTTCTAAAGCCGGCATTTCCAGCACTTTTTACCATGCCGGTTTGCCATCAGAAGTCAGAAGTGCGCGCCAAAAAGACTGGATTGAAGGTAAAATCGAGTGCATCGTGGCGACCAATGCTTTCGGGATGGGAATCGACAAACCAGATGTTCGCCTGGTGGTTCACCTGGATTTACCCGATACCATCGAGGCCTATTACCAAGAAGCAGGCCGAGCGGGTCGAGACGAGAAAAAGGCCTACGCGGCCATTTTATATGAAGAAAAAGACATATTGGATTTAACAGCTCAATGGGAAAAGTCATTTCCGACGGCGGAAACTATCAAACGCACCTACCAAGCCGTTTCCAATTATCTACAGGTTGCCGAGGGAAGTGGCGAATTACAGAGTTACGATTTTGATTGGATGGACTTGTGCAAGCGATTCAACTTGCCTAGCTCCCAGACTTATTTTGCCTTAAAGACATTGGAAGCAGAAGGATTAATTTTGCTAAACGAGGCCTTTCAAAATCCCTCCAAAATCCGCTTCATCGTCAGCTCCACCGAACTATACGACTTTCAAATTCGAAACGAGAAATTCGAATCCTTCCTAAAAGGGCTGCTTCGTATCTATGGAGGCAATTTATATACTCAATTCGTCAGCATCTCTGAGGCGGACTTCGCTCACCAGATAAAGATTCCTCCCGCAGAGGTGGAACGTAATTTGGCTTTATTGGAGAAGTTCGAATTAATCGAATACGACAAACAAAATGGCCTGCCCAAATTGGTCTTTTTGACGTCTCGGGCGAACATCGAAAACCTACCCATCATTTGGGCTGAATACCTTAAGAAGAAAGAACGTTCTAAGAAAAAGATTGATGCGATGATTCACTATGTGAAACATCCGGAGGCGTGTAGAACGCTTTTGATTACCTCGTATTTTGGTGAGTCTTTAAAGACCTCTTGCGGGGTATGCGACCATTGTTTGCAACGAAAAAAAGAAGCCTCCGGGAAAAATATCCCCGAAGGCCTCGAAGCAGAACGCAAATTGATTCTGACGTATTTGAAAAACGGACCCTTATCCGTTCAAGATCTAGTGGAATGCCTCCGCCCTTTGGCTTCTGCTGAGGCGCTTCGCATCATTCAATTCAGTCTTGAATTAGGCGAAATTCATTATAATGCTGCGGACGAGCTTGCTATCGGTTCTGCCTGAAAAACAAATTTCACCGGATTCTTCACCTGCTCTTTTAATAGCGCTAAAGCTAATACTTCTTTCGCGTCATCTACATAGTGGAAGCTCAAATCCGAAATATAATGCGCCTCGATTTCTTCCACATCTTTGCGGTTCTTCGAGCACATAATGATCTCTCTTATCCCCGCTCTTTTCGCAGCCAAAATTTTCTCCTTGATTCCACCCACCGGCAATACTTTACCACGTAACGTAATCTCGCCGGTCATCGCTAGTTTCGATTTCACCTTGCGCTGGGTTAAAGCCGAAGCAATCGCCGTTAACATCGTAATACCTGCGGATGGACCATCTTTAGGTACCGCTCCAGCTGGAACGTGGATGTGCAAATTGTATTGGTCGAAAATGCGGTAATCAATACCGTATTCATCTGAATGTGCCTTTAAGAAACTTAATGCCGCCATCGCTGACTCCTTCATCACATCGCCTAATTGGCCCGAAAGTGTCAAGACACCTTTTCCGCGATTCAATAAGGTTTCGATAAATAAGATATCTCCTCCAACTGGTGTCCACGCTAGACCTGTTACGACTCCAGCATATTCGTTGTTCTCGTAGGTATCCTTATCGAAGTGCTCTTGACCCAATAATTTCACGACATCTGTCGCCGTGATTTTGTGTGGATAGTCTTGATCCATCGCAATGGATTTTGTGATCTTGCGCACCACGCGACCGATTTCTTGTTCTAATTTACGAACACCTGATTCGCGGGTATATCCTTCGATGACCTTTTGGATGGCTCCATCATTCATTGCAAATTCCGCTTTCTCTAATCCGTGCTCTTTCTTCTGCTTGGGCAATAAGTGTTTTTTCGCGATTTGGACTTTCTCCTCCATCGTGTAGCCACTTACTTCGATGATTTCCATTCGGTCGCGCAAAGCAGGATGAATCGTATCTAAATTATTTGCGGTAGCGATGAACATCACCCGAGATAGATCGTAATCACACTCGAGGTAATTATCCATAAAGCTGCTGTTTTGTTCCGGGTCTAATACCTCTAACAAGGCAGACGACGGATCGCCACGGTGGTCCGAACCTACTTTATCAATCTCATCTAAAATGAAAACGGGATTAGAAGACCCTGCTTTTTTGATGCTTTGAATCACCTTGCCCGGCATGGCGCCTACATAGGTTTTTCTATGACCTCTGATTTCGGCCTCATCCCGCAGACCTCCTAAGGCCATACGGACGTATTTACGTCCCAAAGCTTTAGCAATCGAACGACCCAAAGACGTCTTACCCACACCCGGAGGGCCATAAAGGCACAAGATAGGCGCTTTCATGTCTCCTTTCATCTTCAATACCGCTAAGTATTCGATGATCCGTTCTTTTACTTTTTCTAAGCCAAAATGATCCGCATCCAACACCTTTTTCGCCTTCACCAGATCGAAATTATCTTTTGTGAATTCACCCCAAGGCAAATCAGCAATCAATTCCACGTAATTCATCAACATCGGATATTCTCCAGACATCGAATTCGTGCGTTGTAATTTCGAAAGTTCTTTTTGGAAGAAATCATTCACTTCTTTCGACCACTTCTTCTTCGCTCCTTTCGCACGCAGGCCGTCCAATTCTTGCTCCGGACTTTCCACGCCTAATTCTTCCTGCAATACTTTAATCTGCTGGCGAATGTAGTAGTCGCGTTGTTGCTGATCGATGTCACTCGAAGCTTTGCTTTGAATCTCGCGTTTCAACTCCAGATGCTGGATGTCTTTCAACATGTGTTCCAACAAATGCGTGGCTTGTTCGATTCCATCCAAAGTCTCTAACAAAGCCTGCTTTTCCTTTAACTCCGCATTGATATTCGAAGAAAGGAAATGCACTAAAAAAGCAGAAGACTCGATGTTATCCAAGGCGATTTGGGCCTCACGAGGAATCTCTGGATTCAGGTTTAATATTTTCAAGGCGCACTCTTTCAGTGTAGAAACGAGTGCCTTATTTTCCTTATTTAATTTTTTAGGGAACGTATCCTCGATATAGGAAACACGCGCTAACAGATTAGGTTCGGTTTTGATGTATTCGCTTACTTCAAAACGCTTGCGGCCTTGGACGATGATCGTTGTGTTTCCTCCTGGAAGAACGAACATCTTCACGATGTGCGCAACCGTTCCGATTTTGTACAAATCGTCTGGGGTAGGCTCGTCTTTAGAATTATTCGCTTGTACTAAAACGCCAATCGTGCGATCCCCCTTGTAGGCTTTCTTCACGAGGCGAACGGATTTTTGGCGGGATACCGTAATCGGAATCACCATACCCGGAAACAAGACAATATTGCGAATGGGAAGGATAGGCAATTGGTCTGACAAAACGCCCATTTTGTCATCATTGTCCATCCCTTCTGACCCGATCGGGATCAATTCTATATTTTCAAAATCAGACATCTCTGAAAGCTGTAAATGCTTAAAAAGGTCATTTGGATTATTCATACCACATTTTTAAATTCTGCTCCTCAGTGAGCGGACGATATTAATCAATTTTTATGCCAAAAGACAAGTTGGCAGAGTGATTATCTTGATAATTGTTGTACCTCTTGGGTTTTTCGAAAAAGGTAGGATTTTTTAGCGCCTTGAGATGACCAGGATACGAGGTTCGTTTGGTCTTCGAATTCGTCTAAAAACAGCGAGTTTTCGAGATAAGATCCAGCTAGATCAGCGGTGGTAGGAATTTCAAGATACACCCAAATGGCATCTTGCTGCGGCTCGGTTCCTAACCAGCGATAGGGGGTGGTCATTTGCTTGCCCGAACGAAAACCAAAGTGTTTACGCACGTAAGCCTCTACCGTTTTTTCTGCTGCCTCATCCCCCGGAATCATCCGAAATTTCTTTCCTGTAGTCGAACTTAACGTTTGCTCCAAGTCATCCTGAAACAGGCGAATGCTGATTTCCCAGCTTTGGTCCTTCTGATTATAAGTCATCTCCGTCACCGAACTATGAAACGGATGCAGATCAGGGAAAAATAGACCCAAAAACAGAACCAGCCCTTTCAACTAGAAAAAGGCTTTGAAAATATCATTCCCAAATGTGTAGGCCATCAAGGCTAGCAAGATCAGCATACCTACCTGCTGCGCTTTTTCCAACACCTTCTCCGATGCCGGCTTTCCCGTAATCATCTCATAAAGTAAGAAAATCGCGTGTCCCCCATCCAAAGCTGGAATAGGCAAGATATTCATGAAAGCCAAAGCCATCGATAACAAACCAGTCAGCATCCAGAAACGATTCCAATCCCATACTCCTCCGAACATTTGGGCGATACCAATAGGTCCGCTCAAGGCTTTCGATGCCGAAACATCACCCGAAGCAATCTTCTTGAATCCTTTGATATTATCAGAAATCACCGAGAAGGCGCGACCCGTTCCGATGCTCGCTGCCTCCGCAAACGAATAATCTTCGTGCGAAACTTGAATCAACATCTCCGGAATAAATCCGATTTGGCCTGAAGCAGTCACCTCCATAGACAAGGTGTCCGCCACGCCTCCGCGTAAAATACCTAGGCGAATGGTCTTACCCGCTTCTTTCGTGATTAATTCTTTTACTTCATGGTAGAAATGAACCGGACTTGCATTCACCGAGGTGATCACATCGCCCTTTTTCAATCCCGCCGCATAGGCTGGCAATAATTCCACTGGCTTAGAAGCCGAGAACTTATCAAAGAAACCTGGCTCTTCCGGAGCGGCCACTTCTGCTACTTTAAATGGAGCAATTGGCTCTATGAATCCCGCTTTCTTATCACTTAATTTTTCGATGAAATTCGAAGGAATTTTAATCTCCAAAGTCTGGTCGCCACGTTGCACCGTATAACTCGAATTCTCACCCAATAATACATCTGAAGCACGTAAATCAGACAATTGCTTGTAATCAGCACCGTTTACGCGAATGATTTTATCTCCCGTTTTTAGGCCGATTTGTTTGCCTAAATCCAAAGCCACAATACCGTTTTTGTTTAACTCCTCTTTCGAAATGAAGTTGTTTCCATTCGAATAAGTCAAGCAAACGAAAATCACCACGCCGGTAATAATGTTGACGATTACGCCACCCAACATCACGATCAGACGCTGCCAAGCGGGTTTTGCGCGGAATTCCCAAGGCTCAGGCTCTTTCGCTAAGGTCGCCGCATCTTGTGTTTCATCAATCATTCCCGCGATGGAAACGTAGCCTCCTAAGGGGAACCAGCCTAAACCGTATTCGGTGTCTCCTACTTTCTTTTTGAACAACGCGAAGTTTAAAAGCGTAGGAATAGGGAACATAAAGTCGAAGAAAAGGTAGAACTTTTCGACGCGCATCTTGAACCATTTGGCGGTAATAAAGTGCCCAAACTCATGCAATGTTACTAAAATCGACAATCCTAAAATCAATTGCCCTGCCATCACTAAACCTTCCATAATTTGCTATTTTCTATTTTTATCAACCCATTCTTGGGCCATAATTCTACTTAATTTATCGCTTTCGATATAATCCTCTAATGATGGATTCGCGATAAAAGTTCCCTGATTCATACAATATTCGTTCAAATCAGACATCGCTAAAAATCCAATTTGATCTTCCAAAAAGGCTGCTACCGCCACTTCGTTCGCCGCATTCAATAAACACGCCTGATTTCCTCCTTTTTCCAAAGCCTGAAAAGCAAGCCCTAAATTACGGAAAGTCTGTGTATCTGCCTGCTCAAAAGTCAAGGACGGATACTGTCTAAAATCAAAACGAGGGAAACTCGCCTTCATCCGATTCGGGTACCCTAGGGCAAACTGAATCGGCAATTTCATATCTGGCAAACCGAGTTGCGCCTTGATGGATCCATCCTCGAACTGCACTAACGAGTGCACAATCGATTGGGGATGCACGACCACTTCAATTTCTGAGGGTTTCACGTCAAATAACCAAGCCGCCTCGATCACCTCTAAACCCTTGTTCATCAAACTAGCCGAGTCGATCGTAATCTTCGCGCCCATCGACCAATTTGGGTGTTTCAAGGCTTGTGCCCGCGTTACTTGGGCTAATTGCTCTCGGCTAAAACCTCTAAAAGGTCCACCCGAAGCCGTCAAAATCACTTTCTCGATCGGGTTGTGAGATTCTCCCATCAGGCATTGAAAAATCGCCGAATGTTCTGAATCAACCGGTAAAATAGGCACACCCATCTCCCGCGCTAAGGGCATAATCAGGGCTCCAGCCACGACTAACGTTTCTTTGTTCGCTAAGGCGATTGGCTTGCCTGCCTTGATTGCTTTCACGGTGGGTAGTAGGCCTGCGTAACCCACTAAGGCCGTTAACACAATGTCGACAGAATCGAGGGTAACCACTTCTTCTAGGGCTTTGGCCCCTGAATGCACTTGAATTTGTGTTCCAGCTAAAGCCGCTTTCACCTCCGCATATTTCGCCTCATTACCAATAACTACGTGGGCCGGTTTCCAGGCTAAGGCTTGGGTAATGAGCAGATCGGCTTGATTTTGGGCGGTTAAGACCTCAACAGAAAACTCGGAAAGATGCTCCGCAATCACCTCCAAGGCCTGTGTCCCAATGGAACCCGTGCTACCTAAAATCGCTATTCTTTTCATCGCAGCATGGCTGTTATTTGTTCCACAAAACTGATCCACACTTGGGGATACAACAAGGTCATGGCCACGATTCCAAACAAGGCTCCGTACAAATGCGCACTATGATTTACGAAATCACGACTGCGTTTATCCATTTCCACGGAATACCAGGTAAACAATCCGGCATAGATAAATCCAGGAATTCCGAAGAAGCCAAACAGGTAAATTTTTTCCGTAGGGAAGAATAAAATTCCTGCAAAAATCACGGCAGAAACAGCTCCTGATGCTCCTAAAGAGTTGTAATTGGGATTATTTTTCTGTTTGAAAAAAGTAGGCAAATCTGCCACCACAATCGCTAACACATAAAAGAGAATGTATAATTCCGACGCGATCGAAGGAAATAATTGATTGAAAATCTGTTCTAATTGAACCCCAAAAAAGAAGAAGGAAAACAAATTGAAAAACAGGTGCGTGAAGTCCGCGTGGATAAATCCCGAGCTAACAAAACGCCAATATTCGTTTCTGTGTTGAATCCGATACGGGTTCATGAGCATTTTCCCCATCAAGTCTGGCTTTTGCCAAGCCACCAAGGAAATAATAATCGTCACAGCGATAAGTACAATCGAGACCATATAAGAACAAAACTACGTTAAACTTCTCGATCAACCAACCCACTCATAAACTTTACCAAGGCTGATTTTTGCTCTTCGGAAATGGCTAAAGATTGAATTTCTAGAAAGGCCGCATCGAAATAAGAGGCGATGACCGCTTCCGTTTCTGCTTTTAGACCCAAGGAATCATAGATCGCGGTTACCGCTTGTACTTTTTCAGAAGCATCGTACTCCGTGGCTGCCACCCATTTTTCCAGCAAAGCGAGCGTAGAACCCGTTGCTTTTTCGAACGCTTTTATCAGTAAATAGGTTTTTTTATTCGCTAAAATATCTCCGCCCGGTTGCTTCCCAAATTTTTCTGGATCCCCATACACGTCTAATAAATCGTCCTTCAATTGAAATCCCAGACCGATGGTTTCTCCAATACGGTATAAGGAATCAGAAACCTCAGCAGGTGCAGAAGCGAGTAAACCACCCATTTCCATCGAAAATCCGATCAAAACCGACGTTTTCAACCGAATCATTTCTATGTATTCTTCCACCGACACATCGCCACGGCTTTCGAAATTCATATCGAATTGCTGTCCCTCACACACTTCTGCGGCGATTCGGGAAAGACGCCCCAACAAATGTTGAAAAGCCTCCAGGCTTAATCCTTTGACCTTATTCAAGTATTGGTAAGCATTTACCAGCATCACGTCGCCAGATAAAATAGCAATGTTGTCATTCCATTTTTCGTGCACCGTTTGCTTGCCACGACGTAAGGGCGCTTTGTCCATAATATCGTCGTGCATCAGCGTGAAATTGTGGAAAATTTCGACCGATAAAGCGGCAGGAACTTGTTTTTCCCAGTCGGATTTGAACAAAGAATAGGTTAATAAACAAAGGACAGGGCGAATCCGCTTACCCCCTAAACTCAGGAGGTAATGGATGGGGTCGTAAAGTTCGCTAGGGTTTTGGCCTATATCTAAACACCTGATTTCCTCTTCGAGGGCTGCTAAAAATGCTTTATTCATCTTATCTATCTACTTCGCCCATCACTAAATCCAAGGATCCGATAATGGCTACTAAATCTGCTAAATATGTTCCTTTGGCCAAATAAGGCAACACGGAAAGGTGGTGGAAAGAGCAAGCGCGCACTTTCAAGCGTTGTGGAATATCCGAGCGACCATCCGTGCGAATATAGAAACCGAGTTCTCCTTTCGGATTTTCAGCCCTCACATAGGCATCCATCGCTTTAGGACGGATTTTTTTAGGGACCAAAGCCTGAGGATCAAACTCCCTCGTCCTTTTCTCATCCCCTAGTAAGGCCACGATACATTGTTCAATAATCCGTAGCGATTCCTCGCATTCGCGAATTCTGACGTGATTTCGATCCCAGCAATCGCCTACCGCACCCATCGCACCCTCTCCTACCGGAATGTCAAATTCTAATTCTGGATACACCGAATAGGCATCGATGCGGCGTAGGTCAAAAGGCAAGCCAGAACCCCGCAACACAGGACCCGTACATCCATAATTAATTGCCGCATTCAGGGGCAAAACACCCACATTCGCGGTTCTCTTGATGAATATACTATTATCTTCTACTAATTGTTTTACTTCTTTAATGGTGTTCTTGATAACCGGCACTAATTCCTGCACCTTCTCTTCAAAGCCCAAAGGCAAATCGTAGAACAATCCCCCCACCCATACATAATTGTACAACATCCGTGCACCTGAAAGCCACTCTAACATCCGTTGAATTTCTTCGCGATCCCGCATTAACCATAAAAAAGGGGTATATGCACCGATATCCAAACCATAGGTCCCGATCGCCACAAAGTGCGAGGCAATTCGGTTTAATTCAGCCACGAGGACGCGTATGTACTCGATACGTTTGGGCAATTTACCGGTCAAATCCAGCATCTTCTCCACCGCCATCACATAGGCATGCTCCGAGTTCATCGCCGCCATATAGTCCAAACGATCCACGTAGGGGATGATTTGGTTAAAAGGCAAAGCCTCAGCATGCTTCTCAAAACAACGGTGTAAATAACCCAGGTGTGGAACGACTTCCTTGATCCACTCCCCATCCGAAATCACTTCTAAACGAAGGACGCCGTGGGTCGAAGGGTGTTGAGGTCCCAACGAAATAATCATTTCCTCCGATTTCAGATCCTCTACCCGAAATTTATTAGGGTCCGAGTTCTCGAAATTTTCTGGAAGAAATTGGTACTGGATGGGATTCATTAAGCAAAAATGAGAAATCTAATGGGTAAAAATAAATTTTTCTATCTATTTTTAGCAAAGGCTTTGGGAAAAAAAGAAATTCTTCTACCTTTGCATTCCGTTTCGAGCAGAGACGGATAAAAGATTTATCTATTATGGCAAAGAAAGGAAATCGCATTCAAGTAATCTTAGAATGCACTGAGCACAAAGAAACTGGTTTACCAGGCATGTCTCGTTACATCACTACGAAAAATCGTAAAAACACAACAGCACGTATTGAGTTAAGAAAATACAACCCTGTTTTGAAAAAAGTTACTTTACATAAAGAAATTAAATAGGTTGACCCATGGCTAAGAAAGTAGTTGCAACTCTGAAGAAAGAAGGCGGCGTTAAGTACGCTAAGATCATTAAGGCGGTTAAGAA
>JACCDZ010469314.1_pt1 | contig 13900 bp, 13 predicted proteins | sample 7449551 | NCBI WGS metagenome assembly JACCDZ01 (sample SAMN15323452, study PRJNA562643) | freshwater metagenome | isolation source: river surface water | place: USA:Blue River Watershed | collected 2017-08-18
CCCTGGAGGATGCCGATAGGCTTTTTTTCTTGGAATGCCACAGTAAATTCATGAATCGATCCGATACGTCCACAGCCGAATATCACAGCGTCACTGGACCGGAGGAGGAGCAGGTCGCACCCAGCCAGGCCAAAGCCCGTGTACACCACCATATCCAGATGATTGGTTCCCAATCGATATACAGAATTGTGCTCAGACTCATTTGCTGCAGGAGAAAATCCAATCGTCATACCTCCCTCCTCTTTTGCACCCTTTGCAACCCAGAGCGGAAAACCAGTCACTGCTCCAACAGTGAGCACGCAGTCGTGGCTCGCGATTTCCTGTCCGAGCTTTTCTGCAATTTCGAGCGAATCAAAACCACAGCTCGATGTCTCACGCGCACCGGAAACGCAGATCTTGTATTTAGTGTTCAAATCGGAGTTTTCACTCATATAAGAAATATTGTATCACAAAGGAGTGTTGCAAGTAGAAAGTTTGTAAAGTTATAAAGTAAAAAGTAGAATATCCTTAATGAGTATTCAATCTTTTGAAGAAATTATTGCTTGGCAGAAAGCTCGAGAGCTTACAAAGCAGACCTATAAGGCTTTTACTCACTGCAAAGATTACAGTTTTAAAAATCAGATGGAACGCGCGAGTGTTTCTATTATGAATAATATCGCTGAAGGTTTTGAGCGACAAACAAATAAAGAATTCAGAAATTTTCTTTTTATTGCAAAAGGATCTTCAGGGGAAGTTCGTTCTATGAGCATTCTAGCTCAAGACTTAAAATATATTACCAAAGAAGATCAACTGATCATTTATAATCAGGCACAAGAAATATCTCGAATACTTTCAGGATTTATCAAGACTTTATAACTTTCAACTTTTTACTCGCATTTAGCGTAGTTCGATGCGGTCACCTTCGCGTGGTGCACTAGCTTTGACGCCTACCGTATCTCGAATGCGCTGTGCGAGAAATAGGGCTGATTTTGTTTCACCCATTACACAGAACACCTCTTTCAAATTATCTTTGACAGCATCTACGAATTCCACCAACCCATCAGATCCTTTGTGTCCGGAATAACCACTAATCGTTTCAACACGAGCGCGAACCTCGATCTGATCACCCATAATATTCACGAATCGCTCCCCGTTTTGGAGGAGCCGCCCGAGCGTATTTACTGCCTGATAACCAACAAGGAGGAGTGTACTATTTGGATCAGAGAGATACTGACGCGCATGATGGAGAATGCGTCCCCCATTCATCATACCCGAACCCGCAATAACAATTTTTGGTGAAGGTGCATTATTTATCGATTTTGATTCGAGCGTAGTACGTGTAACTTTGAGTCCAGGAAATGTAAAAATATCATCACCAGCATGAATGATTTTTCGAGTTTCAGGATTGAAAAATTCTGTCGACTTGCTATAGATCTCTGTGATTTCAGCGGCAAGTGGCGAGTCGAGGAATATAGGTACGCGTTCAATACGGTTTTGCTCAACGAGGTCATTGATTTCAAACAACATTTCCTGAGTACGCTCGAGAGAAAATGATGGGATCATGAGAGTGCCTCCTGCACGAATCGTGTCTTTGATAATTGCTTCCAGCTCCTCGGCACGATGCTCCATTCCCACATGGTTGCGATCACCGTAGACACTCTCCATGAGTAGATAGTCTGGCTCCATAAATGTTTCTGTGTCGCGAAGGAGAAGTGCTGGTGAGTTACCGAGATCTCCTGTAAACAGGATCTTTTTCCCAGCATGCGAGAGCTCCACGAGCGCTGACCCGAGCACATGTCCTGCATCATAGAATATAGCTGACACATCATCACCGAGCACAAGCTTGTTGTGATATGGGATCGGCTTCCAGAGACTCATAGTCCTTTCAATATCGTGGTCATTATAGAGCTTTGGACGACCAGCATCCTTGGCGTCTTGAATAAGGAGTCCTACCATGTCGAGAAACATGACCTGTGCAATCTCCTTGGTTGGCATAGTCGAATAAATAACTCCTCGGAAACCATCCTTTACGAGCTTGGGAACCTTGCCAATATGATCAGTATGAGCGTGAGTAATGATGAGATAGTCTATGGACGCAGGGTCATAAGGAAACGGTTTCCAATTTCCCGCCTCGTCTTCAGAACTACCCTGATGGAGTCCGCAATCGATAAGAATGCGTTTTCCTCCAATCTCAATAAGAAAATTTGCCCCCGTTACTTCACCTGCGGCGCCGTGAAATTCCAATGTTGCAAAAGGTGCAGATGATGATGTATTCATAAAAAATTATGTTTGCAATTCCTTGCGTAACCTCCCTCGTAAAACACCGTAGGCTGCGAACGCTCCGACGAGATCCATAATGATATCCATGATCGTATCCCATGTTCCCATTTGGAGCCCAGCACCTATAAATCGATCGAGATTAAATTCGATAGCTTCCCAGCCAATACCTACGGCAAGCGTTACGAGTAAAATAGTGAGCACGATATGCCCTGAATGGTATTTTCCCTCCCATACACCACTAATAATAAGAGAGAGCACACCGACAGAAAACCCTCCCATAAAATGAGTGAGAATATCGAACCAAGGGAATATATAATAGAGGTGCACCTGCATCCCTAGGAGATTTACGAGAAAAAGAAGCACGAGCGACCCTCCCAATATCTTTAAACACCAAGACCGATTTGTTTGCTGCATATAGTGAAAGTATAACATAGGAAAAACCAGGCGTAAGGCATAAGAAGCTTGAGACATAAGTCAGATCAATTACCAAAGCAGCGCAAGAGGTACTTATGAAAAATGTCTGGCCTCGATTCTGATCGAGGAGAACCGAGGACTTTTGAAGAAGCACCTCTTGCGCTGCCCTGGGAAAAACAAGAAACCCCAGCACGAGGCTGAGGATACTTGTTTGCTGTTCTTTTTTAAAAGGAATTTGTTAAACCATATAATGGTTTTCCTGCGCCCTATCCCACGGGATGGGGCGACTCGGATTCCCTGAAAAAAGCTTGTTCAAATCCTTTTGTAAAGAACAGCATAGTTAGTATAGCATAGCTTTTGTTATCCACAGCAAGACTGAGAAAAAAGCTTATGAGAAAAGACTTTTTTTATTCTCGTACTGTATTGAGGTCAACATCGTAATGAATGCGTTCGTTGATATGGGTATAAGAGATAAGCTCTTCGGGACTGAACCATACATTAATTTCACGCTTTGCCTCTTCTACCTGATCAGAACAATGAATCAGGTTTCGCACTGATCGATTATCAAAGTTTGCAAGCCCATAGGAATCAATAGTGAGATCCCCGCGAATGGTACCAACATCTGATGAAAGTGGTTCTGTTCCCCCAACAATCTTTTTAATAATACCGACAGCCTGATTACCTTCGATAACCATAGCAACGACAGGGCCTGATGTCATAAACCCGTACAATGCTTCAAGTACATCGCGTCCGTATTCGAGCGCTGTTTTTGTTACTTCTTTTCCTGCAGCCTGCATTTCAGAAACAGTGCGAGCACCTACCTTTTCACACCAGGCATCGTCTTTTGCGTAGTGATCAATCGCGTGCTGACGTGTTGGTACCATCATTTTCATAGCAGTAAATTTGAGTCCAGTTCGTTCGAGTCGATGAATCATTTCACCAATGAGTGATCGCTGGACGCCGTCATGTTTGATCATGACATATGTTTTTTCGTATTTTGGATGCATAGTAAATTCTTTAAATATTTTATGACTCCCCCATCCTAACAGAACAAATGAAAAAAGAAAAACCCCAAGGAGTATTAGGAATCAAAATTGCAGGTGTCTCTAAAATGTGGCATAGTACCAGCATCATATGATCGAATCAATGGGAGAAAAAAATTCAGTTTCCGGTGAAACCATAGAAACAAAACCTCATGAACAGGAAAAACCATTATCAGCAGGTTCTGTCATTATTCCCGCTCAGTACCAAGGTATGGATTCTGAGAGTATGGATTTTATTTGGACTGTTCCTGAATATACTGATCCAGAAAAAACAAAGTCTGAACGAGAGCGAAAATCAGCTGTCCTTGCCATGGTTCGAGCCCAAGAAGAGAGGATGCGATCTGATCAAGAAAAAATTAGCGAATTAAGAGATGAGCTCCATATTCCAGAACCATTCCGACAAGATAGTTTCGATGTAAAAGAAAAGGTGCCCACCCTCAGTATTGACGAGAGAAAAAAATTACATGGCTGGGCTGCGAGCTATGAGCTCGCAAAGATTGCCAAACAGCAAGGTGTTGACCTATCAAAAATTTCGCGAGAAGAGTATGTTGACTTTGCAATCCAAAATTCACTCACTATCGACGATGACCAGTTACGAGTAGCTCCCTGGCAACGCATGGGTACTTCGGTACAAGAGATCGTACTAGCGAATCGAGAAAAGAAAGCTGAGATCACAGATGAGGCAGAAAAGGCTTTTGTAAAGTTTTGTTATGAAACTCAAGAAAAAGCTCGCCAAGAAAATCGCATTATAAATGAAGGTGTCCGCGTGAGACAAGGAACAAAAGATTCTAATTCTTGGCTGTTTTTCGCTATTAATAAAGGAGCCGAGTTCGGTGCCGGAGAAACATTTAAATCATATTTATCTGTGAAGGATCTCAACACTCTCACCCCTGAGAGATTTACGAAATTCATGACCACACTCCAGCAAGCTGGTTACAACGGCGACATTAAAATATTCCAGGACCTATCAGAGCAAGGCGTACGACTCAACGATCAGATAGTCATGCATGGTGGATCAGAGATCGATGCAAAATTAGCACTCGAGGTTGCTGAACAATTCTTTGGACAAGATATTGACCAAACGAGTTTTGGGAGAGACGAAGTTATTGACGGAGAAAACAAAAGCTATAGTCAAATTCTCGCAAAGAAAATTGCCGATAGTATCAATCCTCCTACTACGAAAAACTAATCCGCTTGAGTAAAGGTAATATGAAAATCATTCCCCTTAAAAGAATATGAGATGCTTTGATTATGTTCTATATTAAACTCTTTTCCGGTAGCCGTCTCCTTCAGAACTAATTTTTCATCTACAGAAATAACTTCCAAAGGACAATGTTCATCTAAAAATTCTTTTCCGAGATCGGGATCAGTGAGTACAATTTGATCTAAGTTAATAAAAACCCCAACATGTGGCGTGAATACCTGCGTATTCTGACCCCACTGATCAAGGACATACTGACCTGAAATACTAAATGTTGACGTCATAGAATTTATAAAAAATCTTTTTGATAATTACATAACCTGTTCGTACTTCTTTGCAATTTCAGCTTCAATTTCGGCGCGAGGACGGCCGTACTTGAGAGACGAAAGCTGTTTCATTTTTTCTATTTGTTCTGGATTTCCTTTTGGTGCATATCCATCTGACTACGTATCGAGATTGAATGCGCGTCCCGGTTTCCCACCAATGAGCATACTGGCGACTGCCTGACCATTGTCTAATTTGATAATATCATCCTTGGTAAATGTTGGCGCCACGCGAGGTTCGGCATAGGCTGCGTCTTCTGATTTCACACGGAAAAACGCCATAGACCCAACGTTTCCAAATACGGCAGCCTTGATATTGTCCTCCAGCTGATCAAGGTATTGATGTGTAATATTAAGCGAGAGTTTATATTTTCGCGCCTCAGAGAGAATAGATTCGATCGAGTCTGTCGTCACGTTCTGGAATTCGTCTATGTACATATAGAACGGCGGAAAGTCTATGAGGTTTGGGTTGTCCGCGCGTGATAGTGCTGCCATCTGGAGTTTTCCAACGAGCACAAGCCCAATGAGTGATGCATTTTTCTCACCAAGAAGCCCTTTGGAGAGATTCACGAGAAGAATTTTTTTCTCATCCATCACTTTACGAAAATTGAATGCAGATTTTTCTTGGAGCACAATCGGACGCATGATTTCGTTTGAAATAAAGTCGTCGAATTTAGATGAAATATATGGCACGAATTGTTCGAGCGATTGTTCCCCCTTTGTCGCTTCGGCACTTTTCCAGAATGCACTAATGATAGGGTTTTTACATTTCGACAATTTCATTTCGCGAAATGCTTTGTCCGACAGTACGCGTGTGATTTCCAGCATTGTATTTCCAGACGCAGGATCCTCCATGTTCAACAGTGCTGCGTTTCTGAAATACTGACCGAACATGGCGCCACCCTGGGCTTTCATGTCAAAGAGTTTATCAAAAATAGAAAGGAGTTCTGCAGTTACCAATGTTTTTTGAATAGGAAATCGCTCATCGAATTCCATCATATTGAGTCCCATGGGGCGATCGAGATTGGCCGGATCAAAATAGATTACATCATCCATACGTTCTGGTGGAATGTTGGCAAGGATTGTCTGCACATCAGTACCATGCGGGTCGATAAAACAACAACCGTCTCCATTTTTAATGTCCTGGATAATCATTTTTAGGAAGAGCTGCGTTTTACCTACACCGGTCTGGCCGATGGTATAAAAGTGACGTAATCGATCTGCAGGCTGGAAATAGATAGGTGTTTTTTTGCCACGGAAATCATTCTCTCCGAGAAATATTCCCGTCGTTCCCATTTCGAGCGGTGCTGGAGCAGTGTTCGATTTTGCCTGCTTCAAAATACCAGAGCCTTTGATTGATGCAGGCACATGGAACACAGTGGCAAGCTCTTTGAACGATAATGCAATGCGCTCACTCTCATCAAATAAACGGTATGAGAATTGATGTAGAAAATCACGGAGCTCTTTTGGTTTTACAGACTCAAATTTGATACCCGTACCCTGAGGATCGGTGAATTGATTGAATGCTGATGAAATATCAGATGCGAGTGCCTGCGCACGAACATCATTTTCCGCAGAAGCGATAATGCGAATATTGGTTTCCACAATAGTGCTCTTTAATTTTTCAGTGATATTGGAAATGGCATCATCATCCAATTTTTTATCATCCTTCTTTTCTTCTTTTTCACCTCCACCAAAGATAGCACCCAGGAGTGCTCCCCCGATTGCCTTTGCTTCCTTGCCGAGCATTGCCCCTGCCGTTGCAAATAGGTCTTTTAATTTTTCACCTTTTTTGAGTGAATCCAGCACTTTGCCATACTGTTTCAAAAACTTGTCCCCTGCCGGGCGGATCACAAATTGGAGAGCGACACCTTCACCATCCTTTTTGATTTTCGAAAATGCGTTCAGTAGTACTTCGAGCGGATCCTGCTCGAACTTGTCATACGTTTTGACCGAGAGAATATCATACGTTGTCGAAGCACCATACATACCAACACTAGATCCCCCATCAGAGAAGATATTGTAATCATTCGTAACCTCAGCAATTTTCGCATGATGATAGAGTCCGAGAATTTGTTTTTCAAACAAATCAGCTCGATGACGTGGAACCGATGCATAAAATATAATTTCCTCTCCAATATTCTGAACTGCGATTTCGAGCGTGAAATGATTTTTTTCTGGATTGTCCCCTGAACCGAGCGCCTGCATACCAGCATAGAATTGCTCCATGAGCGCAATCATTTCTTTGAATCCCTTGTCTTTACCGTCATCACTGGCGCTCGGCAATGTGATCTCAAAGAGTGTTGTATCAATAGATTTATAGAGTTCCTGATTTGGTTTTAACCCGGGAACTTCTTTGTATGAAACGAGATACTGAACGAGGAATCGATGGAAATCATCATCGAGATGTGGATTATTCATTGCCGCAATAGTATCAAGCGTATTTTTTACACCCTTTTCCATCATGATACCCATGAATTCTGCTGTTTGCTCATCATGTTTTTCAGGAGAAAGTTTGAGAACAACACCTTCATGGTCTTCTGGTTTTGATTGAACAGTAGGATGGAGAACTTCGGCTTTTGGTGCCTCTTTGTATGCAGCAACGAGTGCGCTCGCCACATCTTCACGCGGCTTTTCAATTTGCTGCGCACCGAGCTCAGCCTCGCGCTTGGAAAGTTGTTCACGCAAAAATTTCAACTCCTCTTCAGGACTCTGGAACTGCGGCGAACCAATCTGAAACTGCTCTTGCATATAGGTATTAGTATAGCAAGACCTAGCGCCTAGCGCCTAGCGCGCAAATTATATTGATGTGAGAATAATTGGTCCGTTCTCGGTAATCGCAATGGTGTGTTCTGCATGAGCAGCGAGACTACCATCACGTGTTTCCACTGTATATTCGTCAGAAAGGAAATCTACGGCATGTTTGCCGAGCGTAAGCATTGGTTCGATGGCGAGCGTCATACCGGGAATCAATTTCTCACCTGTGCCAGCCTTGCCATAATTTGGTACGAACGGATCCTCGTGAATGCGACGTCCCACACCATGACCTGCGAGACCTTTTACAATGCCGTAGCGTTTTGCAATGAATGATTCGATTGCATGACCAATATCCCCTACGGTATTCCCGACACGCGCTGCTGCAATACCGACTTCGAGAGATTCACGCGTAACAGAAATGAGATCGAGGACTTTTTGATCAACATTTCCAACAGGAATTGTAATTGCTGCATCGGTAAAGAGTCCTCGATGACGCAGCCCCAGGTCAATAGAAATAATGTCACCATCTTTTAAAATATGATCAGGAGATGGAATACCATGAACCACAACATGATTCACTGATGTGCAGAGTGTCGCCGGATAGGGCTTTGAAACACCGCTCGGAGTGTAACCCTTGAATGCAGGCTGATCGCCAGCTGCAAGCACTAACTCCTCGGCATAGCGGTCTAGCTCTGCTGTAGAGACACCAGGAACAGCCCTCGCAGCAACAAGAGCCAGGATCTCAGCATGTCGCCGACCCCCCTCTGCCATAATAGCTATTTCTTCCTCTGACTTGATGAGTATCATACCCACACTCTAGAACTCATCTCAAAAATAAGCAAATAAGAAAACCCCTCCGTGTTCGGGAGGGGTCTTACCATTTTTCCTGTTCTAATTTTGCGCAGTAGGTGTAAATTCGCGATTCGGAACAAGAAATTCAAGCTTGTCATATATATTTATGTCAGGAGTATTATCTCCTGAAGCAGTAAACATATACACACGATAATTACCTGACGGCAGCGTGATAGTATTAAACAGATATCCTGTTTTATCTGTCACCAACTGCTCCTCAGTAATAAATTGCTTTCCATCATCTACTGACTCAACAACAAAACCAAAGGTATGCGGTTGATGTGAACTCTGATTGTAATATCCGGCAAGGATGGTTTTTCCATCAAAGGTATCCGGAGATAAAACATACGTAGTTTGTGCGCTGGCAACAGAAAACAGGCTCGTTACAATAACGGTAATGCAGAATAATTTTTTCATTTCTTTTAAGTTTTTTAAGGTTTATTTAATTTTTGAGGATATAAAAAAGCACATTGCGTGCCCTTACTAGAGAAGACGGGTGAGATCGGTATTTCTTACATAATGTCAAAAAAGCCTTATTTTGCAAGAAAAAAAACCAGGGTCCCCGCAAACCTTAAGAGCGGGCCCTGGTCAAAACACGTTTGACCAAAACAGTATTATCTTTATTGTTTAAAAGCCAATAATTACCGTTTAACCAAATGTATTTTATCTCGTAGAGACATTAAATGAGTTCGAAATACAGAGTAGCACGAATTTCAAAATAAAGCAAGTTTCCTGAAAACGCTTCACAACCCCTCTATATCAAGCTCTTTTAGAATATCGGCGTGCACAGCGGAAATAGGTTGCTCGCCATTAATCGTATGGAAATGAAAGTTCGGATTTGATTTGAAATATTCGAGCACAGGAAGAACGCTCGATTCGAACCAGTCTTGGCGTGCATCAATTGATGCATCTGTATCATCTGCCCGGAGACGCTCTCGCAAGCGAGCTGATGACCATGCTCGTGATACATCCACATACACAACATGTGCTGGGAGTTTTTCATAAAATCCGAGCATTGTTTCAATAAGAGGGGCCTCGTGAATGCGACGAGCAACACCGTCAAAAATAAATGACTCACCACCCTGTACTGATTCAACCAGTTTACCTGCCCATGAATACACAGGGAGAAATTCTGGCATGAGAGCACCCTTTTCCAGTACATCACGCGCACGCCCAGCTGTGTACGAATCCGTCCCTGTAAATTCACGGAGGAGGTTCCCTGTTTCAATATAAACTACTTTTTGTCCTTCGGATTCAAGCTTCTGCTGGAGGAGTGCGGCTTGTGTACCCTTACCACAACCTGATCGACCGAATAATATATACGCTGATGGAGTCATAGGGAGAGTATAGCATGGGAGCAGTATTAGAATAAGTATAAGTATTAGTATGGGAACCAGGAGAAACGATCGCCTCTGGCGACCGTTTCTCCATACTCATTCTTATACTTTCTACTCATACTAAATCTCTAAAACAAAAACCAGCAGAAGCCGGTTTTTGTTTTAGAGATTTCTAGAAATTAGAAACTGCGGTTTCCACCACCGAATCCTCCTCCGTTTCCACCGCGAGCACCGTATCCACCACCATTGTTTGATCGTGGAGGGCGTTCACCCATAGGGCGAGCCATGTCAACCTTGATTGTACGACCATCGAGGTCAGTATTGTTCAAAGTGTCGATAGCCTTCTGAGCTTCTTCAGCTGACGACATTTCAACGAACCCGAATCCTCGTGATCGTCCTGTCATGTTGTCCTTGGCAACTTTAGCTGAAACAACGTTTCCTGCTGTTGCAAAGTAAGCTGCGAGACTCTCATCCGTTGTGTTGTATGAGAGGTTTCCGATGTAAAGTTTGTGCATAGTATATGTATCCGTAACCTAATATAGCGTATTGCAATGTGACTTACTCTAGATATCTTCGTAGCCTTGAGGGCACCGTGCAATACGAGAGGCATTACAATAACAAAAGAAGTATACCATAGACGAGAAAGAAGTGCAAGTCATGTGCGCTGCTTTTTGAGTGAATCGCGTAGGTTACATTCTCGCGCATGAGAAACGACACCTAAGTATGAATTGATAACTGCTTCAAAAGTTTCGTTTGTTATTTTCCCCTTCTCTAGATTCTGCTTCGCTCTTTTCACCTTTCTCATTACTCGATGCTTCGTACTGGTTCGAAGAACATTCACACCATAAGAAAGAGTCACGTAACCTAGAAAATCTATACCCTGATCCACCTTACGAATTCCAACCTTATTTGGATGCAGCTCTATTGCCAAGCGCTCTTTTAGGAATGACTGAATTCTCGGTATCATTTTCTCAAGAAAAGTACGATCCTTGTGAACAATAACAAAGTCATCGCAATATCTAAAATAATGATTGGCTTTCAGAATATGCTTTGCAAATTGATCAAGCTTATTCAGATATACATTGGCAAATAACTGACTGGTCACATTCCCAAGCGGCAATGCTTTCCCAGGCTCCTTTTCAAAACTTTCCAAAATAATATCAATCAGCCACACCATGTCAGGATCGGAAACTTTGGCAACGATCAGATTACGCAAGAGTGCATGGTCAATCGAATCAAAAAACTTTCGTACATCACATTTGAGTGCATATGCAACCGTCCGCCAGTTATCAGTTTCCTTTCTGCACGCTGAGACCAGACGCTCAACACCAGCATGCGTTCCTTTGGCATTGCGCGAGGAATAGGAATCAAAGATAAAATGTTTATCAAAAATAGGATAAAGCACTCGGAATACCGCTTGCTGTAAAACCCTATCCCGCACGGTTGCCTTGTGAATATGGCGACGCTTTGGATCACACACGTAGAAATCAAAATAGGGATCATGAGCATATGTCTTTCCCATCAATTCATAATGAAGCCGAAATAGTCGGTCTTCGAGATGAAGTTCAAAGTCAGCCACATCTTTCTTCTTACGCTTCCCTCTTTTGAATTCATTCCACGCCTCAAGAAGATTTGATACACTTGCGGCATGCAAAAACAAGTCAGACCCCAAATTGCCCCCCCCAACGGACTTTGATATCCCCATCTTTCATAGTGTGAAGCGATTATACGCGATTTTATACCGAACAGGTAACAATCTATCCAAACGAGACAAGCTCGGCATTCACCGCCATATTGAAGAGATTTGTTTACACCTTTTTGATGAAATCGTGAACGCTGCGCTCGTTACAAAACCAAAGAAAATTCCTCATCTGGAAACGATCCGCATGTCGCTTGAGAAGTTAAAACATTTAGTACGACTGGAATTGGAAATGAGTATAGTCACAGAAAAAGTATACCTTCAGGCCCAGGCGGAATTGGTTGAGATGTCTAAAATGGCAACTGGATGGCTGAAATACATCACTACGCAAAATCCGCCCCTGATATAGAGGGCGGATTCGTCGCTCTGACTTCTCTACGGACACCGTTCTTCGCATTCGAGTTGTCCAGGTTGTACCAGTTCACGTTCACCTTGCCATTGGTATTCCAGTACACGTTCGGCACGTTACCATCCGAGTTGCGAGAACCATCTTTCTGTGAGCATTCATCCGTATCACCGACCATCCTGTTTCCAAGACATCTGAGTTACTCTCGCGGCCGCGAGCAATGTGCTGCATCATGACGGAACTGAATAATCTATGCAAAAACCCTCACAGGCAGTTTCAGAATTATGGCAAATTGACATCTATCTGACGACAGACCAACTTCACAGCCGATGTGTAGTATATAAAAAATCAGCGTTTTGCAAAATCGCAAAACGCTGATCAAGGGAAAAAGGATAAAGATTAAAGAGTAACTGCTCTACGGACACCGTCCTTCGCATTCGAGTTGCCCAGGCTGTACCAGTTCACGTACACCTTGCCACTGGTACCCCAGTCCACGCCCGGCACGCAACCATCCGAGTCGCGAGAACCAGAACAGAAGGTAACTCCTTTGATGTCCAGATGCTTGCCTGTTTCTGCAAAATACTTGCTCTCAAAAATCATTCGCTCCAATAAAGTCATGCCGATTTCCATACCTGGATCGGCTTGATTTGTGGATTTGCCCAGGAATTCTGCATCAGGTTCATCACCTGCCAGTACCCAGATTGCGTATGATTCAGTAGCACTTCTTTTGTTGACGGTTACCACCTTGTCCAAATTATCGTTATATCTCCATTTTGGAAACTTCCAGGCATCATACACTTTGTTTGGTGTGAAGCCCTTTGCAATAAAAAGTAAGCGGTAGTTCCCATCAGGCTGCTCAGGAACACCCACCCCAGTAAAATCAATGTCTACGCCAAATGCAGTCTGATAGAACTTTTGCCAGTCCTCATGAACGTCCATGAATGTGTCTTTACTGTCAAACACTTCAAAGATTTTTGCTCTCAGTTTACCTTTGTTTTTGAGCCAGTATTGAATCTGGTCTCCGGAAAAGATTTCCGATAAAACGCCTGCAATGAAGCTGGCGAGTGCGAGTAGCTGTGCTAAACTCGGCTTTTTCTTGGATTCTGTTGCGCTCATGGCTTTGTCCTCCTTGGTTTTTGATTGTTATAGAGCAATATCGCTCGTATGTATGATATCATATTTAATTATGATTGTCAATAATTAGAAAGACTTTATTTTGTAAGGTTAAAAAACACAAAACCCGCCATATAGCGGGTTTTGTATAAATTCGCGTTTTACTGGTTTCGCTTTGTCTTGCGACGAGAGATAACAGCAAAGTTTGAGTATTTCTTTGGCGTACGAGTGCGAACACCGTATGCCTGTTTTCCGTGACGAGTCTTTGGTCCACGTCGGAGTCCGATTCCCTGGCGTCCTTCACCTCCACCGTGTGGGTGGTCTACTGGGTTCATGGCAGAACCACGAACCGTAGGGCGAATACCTCGGTGACGGTTACTTCCGGCCTTACCTAGGTTACGGAGCTGGTAGTCAGCGTTTGATACTTCACCGATACTTGCGTAGCAAGTACTAGCTACTGTACGAACTTCGGTTGAAGGAAGTTTGATTTGGGTAATACCATCATCATGCGCTGCAACCTGAGCGAACGTTCCGGCTGATCGAACCATTTTCCCTC
>JACCDZ010505572.1_pt1 | contig 13899 bp, 11 predicted proteins | sample 7449551 | NCBI WGS metagenome assembly JACCDZ01 (sample SAMN15323452, study PRJNA562643) | freshwater metagenome | isolation source: river surface water | place: USA:Blue River Watershed | collected 2017-08-18
AATTTTTGCACACATGCTTTAGCAAAGTCAGTGTTAGTAGTAACACAAAAGTTGTGAGTATGTATGACTATAGTTAGAGCTTTCATAGTGATCCAGTAAAGACCTATCGCCCATTTAAGGGCGATAGGTTATGTTTGCAGTTAGAACTGACCGCTAGCAACGACTTCAGCCGGAGTTAGGAACACGTCCATGTAGGAACCTACCTTATCGTGAGGCAAGTAGCTCGATGGAGATGTCAGAACCTTTTGGTGGTCTTGATACGCACAAGCCACTCCAAGTGATCGGTGCTTTGTCAACAAATCTGTCGAACAATGTATCGGTTCTGCCGCACCACGGCTCATTTCATAACTACCAAGCTCAGGAACTGAAGCTGCATACATGATAACTTCCAGACACGCTAAGTTAAGCGTAAGCTTTTGTGTTGCGATACGGAAGATACGCTGGATGCGGTGATCTATCAGCTCCCTTGTTCGTCCATTCTTCTCACTAGCAGGACGCTCGATCAGGTTGGCGATCTCAGCAGCAAGGTCGGCGTAGCTTTGTTCCATGTCAGGCATACCAAAGATAGGTTTGCTGAAATCCCATTCAATCATGTTGACCAAATAGTTATTCATGGCGTCTACACTGACGTGTTGCGGATGGCTCCAGACGTAGTACAAGAAATCATAAGAGAGTTCTGTGTTGCGTGCTTTCTGTCTTGTCTCCAATGGAATAGTTTCAGTGACGTTGTCTTTGGTCAGTGTTAGACCAAGTGAGGAGATAGACGACATCCTTGAAGGATTGAGCTTGTCAAAATCTTCTTCGCTCTTTGTGTTCTTGATGTCCAAGTAACCTGTAAACTCGTCTCTTGGAACCGCGATATGTGGAAACTGCGGAACAAGATGCCTGGCCAAACAAACATGTTGACCGTTTGTAGGCAGATAAGGAATAAGGTACGAACGTAGATAGTCGAAGATAATGAACGACGAACTGATAGCAGAAGCTTGGTAATGCTTGTTGCTAAGTGTCAGCTGAGTTACTTGCTTGGTACCAGTAGCTGAACAAAGGTTACCAAGATTAGCAAACCTAGAGACGTTCAGACTCAGTCCACCGAAACACGTAGCACAGACATAGTGAGGATCTGGAAACGCGCAACGATGTGCTGAGCGCAGCTTGATAGTTTTGTTCCATAGAGCTGGATCGTCGTGAGTGATAGTAAGCAGTTCTCCTGTTTCTTCGTTGAGGTAATGTTTACCCAACATGTTAGGTAGATCGCCTTGATAGATCCTCTTGCCAGAATCGTCAAAGGTTGGACCACTGACAGTCCATGTTGAGTAGTTGGTACTTCCACAGTTGCCGTGCCAGATGTTTTGCACCACGCCAGTAAACAAACGCATACGTCTGGCAAAATACTCAGAGTCCTCCAAAGGAGCTTCTGCCATGTACAAGCTTTGCGAAGCAGAACGTGCCTCCATGAACCATTCGTATGTTTCAAAGAGACCCATCGTGAAGTTAGACAACACAGGTGTTTTGAAGATCTGGTTGTTAACTTCCTTTAGATAGCCACGTATAGCCAGGCATTGCAACACTTGGTTAGTGTTAACCATACCAGAGCGAACAGCAACGATAACAGGATTAGCATGAAGGTCTTCTGTTTCTTTGATGAACTTCTCTATGGTGTTGTAACAGATCTGAATGTTGGTAGGTGTCGGATCAAGGCTAACGATCCGGATAGCCTCTACAACTATAGGATGCTGTTGGATCTGGAGCACGTCGATGATGTCCATAGACTGAACATACTCGCCAGCACATAAGCAGTTTACTTTCAACAACTCTGCCGTGATAAGGAACGCTTGCTTGTTGATGGACTCCATCTCGACCGGATTAGTGATCGAGTACTGAGCAACGATATCCTTGATGATGATTTCAACCATCTTTGGATGCGTGGAACGCTTGTAACGCTCACCACCCATAGCGTTTGAGATGAAGTGTTTGGGAAGGATCTTCAGATGCTGATACAGTTCATGATAACTCCAGTAACAACGAGAGACAACGATCATGGAGCGAATCACTCCGTTCATGATGGTGCCGTCCTCAAACTCCAAGTCAGAGTATTCAGGAAGATAACTGTTGAGTTCAATAGCGTCATAGAGCATCAAGTCTCTGACGTTAAAGAACGTATTTTGATTCTCAATACGTTCGCTAAACATATGTCTTACTTCCTTGTTTCTGGGATATGTGCAAAACGACTACCGTAGCACATAAGTCGATGTGTGATCTGCTGCAAAGGCTTAGCCAGACCGTATGGGTGGATTTTGCGATCTATCACTGAGTCGATGTTAGCGGTGTTATCCGCATTGAGCATAACGTTAGTGATAGCCTTAGCAGTTGTGGGGTTGTTGCTGCGATCGTAGAACTCAGCGGCAAGTCTGGTTCCAGCGTATCCAGCAACGATAGCGAATTCAGTTTCGCCAAAGATCTTGATTGATGCGTGTCGATGGCTTTGTGAGTAACGTTGTCCTTGAATGATTGGCGATGGAACTCCGTACAGATGCATGCGTGGCGAAGTAACTGCAGACCAAGTATCTGCAATCTTCTCCAACCACATCCCAGCTTGTGGACCGATACGTGTTCTTTTCTTTGGGATACAAACCTTTCCTGAATCGTCAATGTAGCTTACATAACTGTACGTAGGATGGAACCTTGCACGAATGTTAGCAACGATCTTTGGTGACATCACTTGATCTTGAGGTACGATATACATCTTGATCAAGTTCTTTAGACTCCAGTAAAGCTCCTTATAGACAAACTCTGGTTCGTTAGCATGTTTGAGATAGCTTTGATACTGATAATCACTGAAGCACTCGTAGAACTGCAACAGGATATCAAACTGCTCCTTAACACGAGGAAAAGGAATACGCTTGAAATCATTGATCTTCATACCAGGACGCCAGTCAAGTGCGATACGCATGCGGTCACGAATCTCTTGCGCTGCAGTAGAGACATAGTGTTCGTAGAAAACACCTTCATTCATACGTGCAAACACTGAGGCACCGTGACGGATGATGTCTGCGCGCACACCACGGGCATCTACAGGCATACGTTCGTCAGGCCACACCTCGCCAACGATACCTTTGTCGCCGTGAAAGCCAGCAAACTTGTTCTTAATACCAATCTTGTTCTTGTACTCGACAACAACTTTGACATAGTACTCGTCTACTGGGTTTTTCTTATGGATGAGCGCCAGTGGTTGCTTATGGTTCTCTGGGTTGTAGTTGCAGATAGCCATAGACTCAACAAGAAGCCTGCTGAGTTGAGGACCAACCTCATACTTAGTGTCGCCGTAACGTTGTCGATAAACCTTTGTCCTGTAGTTGTGTTCTGTGTCAATGATTGCCTGGTGGAACTGACGATATGCGATAGCATACTTGTCAAGGTGAGTGCGAAGTGTTTCAGGCAGAACCTGTGGTGATGCTGGGTTACGAATAACAGTCACATCAACAACCCGACCACCTGGACCAGCGACGTACACTGGATCGTCAAACGTATGGTCGATCTTGTTCAGAGCACGGATAGACATCTGTGTGACGCCATGTGTGTCATTGAACGCTCTCACGCACGCAAGAATGCCGTCTTCAGGGATCACGTCACCGATGTCAATAAAAGCTTTAAGTTCATTTTCATTTTTACCTCTGTTAACTGGGAAACCGGTTGAACCAAACTGAAAAGTACGTGAATGACTTACAGTATATGAAGACTGTTTGGCATATGACTCAGAGATGATCATCGAGTCTTCAGCAACCCCAGGCAAGCTCATGAACGCCACGTTAGGCAAGACGCCGTAGTTGTAACTTCCAATAGAGCTGACAGAAGGAGTTTCTTTGAAGACCTCACCAGCACTGACATACTTTTCAGGTGCAAGCTTATCAAACGCTGGACCAGGTTTAAGCTTGTAGCCAAAGTACTGATGAAAGCTCATGTAGTTAGGAACTTCAAAGCAATCCAGTCGTTTAGTCGCATCATCTTCATAGATGACAAGAGTCATTGGATTGTAGCTAAAGCTCATAGCGTCAACACCAGTCTGGTACTTGGGAATCAAGCGAACGATACGGCCGTTGCGTGGCATCTGTACATTCAAACTATACTTCGCCATCTGTGCAGCAAGCCCACCAACAATAGGCAGCTCAGTTGTGTTATCCGTTACAAGCCTTTGACCAAAATGAGACCAGAACATGTAACCACGACTTGATGAGTCATGGATGAAGAACGGTGACAGAGAACTTACTGACGCATACTCGTCACGCATGACAACGTTAGCAATATCAGCGTATCTCGTTTTGTCGATAGGTGCATACGCAAGCTTAGCCACTGCTTCGATGTACTCTTTAGAATAGGGATGTAGGTTCATGAGGACTCCTGTTTATTTAACATTAACGAGCATTTTATCTTTGATCTATGTATAAGTTTTCTAAATACTATTATACATAAATCTCCGATACATATAAAATATATATAGTTATATCGTATAGAAAACAGATCTTTTACTTTCACAAACGGTTAAAACATATGGCTTTAGTTGACTACATTCAATCATATCCTCTTATACAAGATGATCCAAAGTTCATAGCGTTGATAGAAGCTAGCATCCCTTACTATAGAAAAGATCCAGAAACTTCTATAGTTCCTATTAATTTACAGCAGTCTGCCAAGTATCGCTTTGACTTTTACGGACTATGTAGCTCTTTAGGTATAGATCAAGAATACCATTATGCTACTATGCGACTCAATGGACTAACCTCCTCTCAAGATTTCAACGGTGTTATGGACTCTATCCTAACGCCACCGTACAGCATGATCGATCGTTTAATAGAAATCGCATTAACAAAAAAAGAATAAAACCCTACCATGACCCTAGGGTCATGGTAGAGAGTTATGGTTATGTCACTCGTTACTGGAGAGGTCGACCGTACTGATCGATGGGTTGGCCAAGATGGTTAACTGGACGACCGTAGTTGTCTACCATTGGAACCGGAGCTGGATACTGCGGCTGTGGTGTATAGATAGGACGGCCGTACTGATCAACCATAGGTGGCTGCTGATAAGGCTGAGGGTAGCCAGGATAACCTGGAGGACGCTGTGGATGCAGTGGGATCTGGTGAATGTTCCTTGGTTGTTGATACTGAGGAGGCATCATTCCGTATCCCGGAGGCATCATGCCGTAGCCTGGCTGCATAGCTGCCATCTGTTGTTGATAAGCCATTTCTGGTCCAACAACAGTAGCAATAGAAAGCGGCTTTTGTGGGCCTTGCGGAGGCATCGGTTGCTGAGGCTGTTGGTACATTGGATGTACTTGTGGTGCAGTCACTACCGCTGGCGGAGGTGGTGCTGGCTGCTGTACGGTAGCTGGACGTTGAACAGGAGCAGCAACAGGTGCTGGTGCTGGTGGTGTTTCTTCATCCAACGCAGTGTTACGCTGCATAGGGACAGAGCGAGAGATAGGACCAAGTTCACCGTATTCGGTGTACCCCTCAGGAAGATAGATGGTGTATTTAGCTGACTCGATATCCTCCTTAGTCATCAGTGCGTTGTTGTGGAACGCTTCACCAAACATCTCAACAAGCTCAGCAACACGTTGACCGATCTTCGCTGTCGTGAAGACCAGAGCACCAACGGTATGACAGTCACCCATCACGCCATGATTGAACAACTCGCAACCAGGAGAGAAGATGTCTTCAATACCTGGAAACATGTATTCAAACAAACGCTTGTAGACCTGCACGTCGTTGATGCGAGCACCTTCCAACTTACCAGGAGCAAGCGAGCGGTAGAACGGAAAGTCCGCAATACCGACGCATGTCATCGAGCTTCCTTTGTACTTGCCGTTCTTTTTCAAGTAGACAGTATAGAAGAACTTAGACAGATCGGCACCGTCTTCCTTGGTGATCAATGCTCCCAGGTTGGTCACGGTCTTTGCATCGACGTTTCCGATCGACTGGAAGAACCCTATCTGCTCAGGGTTCATGTTGTTCTGACCTGATGTACTTGCAGCCAGACCAAGCAATGCTTGAGCCAACGTACTGATGTTCAGGTTCATGTTGAGTAACAGGATTTTCTGATAGAACGTTGCTGTCTCGTTCTTGCCTTGCAATACATCTTCACGCAGCGGGTGAAAGATGACGTGACGCTCAGGATCAAACGATTTCAGACTGGCAGCCGTTGGAGCCATCAAGAACTTGTCTTTGAGCTTTGCCCTGCGCCCAGCTGGAATCTTGAAACAGATGCCGTCGTTAACGGGATCAATGTACAGACCTGCGTTGTCCAGAATGGCTGCGTAGATTTTGTTGAGTTCTGTGAGTTTGGGGTTCATTTAGATACCTCCTGTGTAGATGGGAGAGCTGCCTTGCATAGCTGGGCGCATGCAGTCAATGATTTCGCCAAACTGTGTGAGAGCGTTGCGATAGATCATGTTGTTCGGTGTAAATACTGTTGCCAGCTTAGCATCAGCAAAAGATGGAGTCGCATACTGAGTAAACGGACCGTGGTCAATAGAGACGGTGATACGTGTCTCACCGAACACATCGCCAAGGAAGGAGATTGCGTACGTTTGCTCGTTGCCAAAAGACTGGTCAAACATGATTTCATGTTCAAGCCTTCCAGCGAATGAGTTGATCAAGTGTCGCAAATCCATAGCGCCTAAGAAGATAGGCGTTGTGATCAAGTCAAACTTCATACGACGATCATGAGTATCGTTGGTACAAAGAAAGCCAATCGTTGTCATGTAGTTTTGCAACATCAGCGAAGGTACTGATGAAGCAAGAACAGTTGCCATCACCGACTCATTTGTGTTCTCTGTCCATGCACATGTATCAGAACCAACAACGTTGTGTGGTTTGAGAACATCGTTAGGAGTCAGAGGTACAAAGTTGATGTTGTTTTGAGCGTTAGCATCAACGACAAACAGTTCTTTCAAACTGAAGTAAGTTGGACACGGACGACCAGTTGCAAGACCGAGTGAATGGATAAAGACATTTTCAGCCAATGGCCTTTCGTAAACACGAGCACGTGCGGTTGACAGCGCGTTAGCTGGAGTCTGGCCAATCTCCATGTTGTTATAGCCTTGCGCTACTGAGTTGAGAATAGCTGCCGCGTAGACAGTTGGCATATCGTTAGCGCGAGCAGATGGAACTGAACCACCTTTCATAGTGTTGTTGCTATGATGCATGGGTTGGAACGGATCGTTCAGAGGGTTGCCGTTAGCAAACAGTGTGCCGCTTGCATCATTAGCCCTGTCCAAAGATATGAGACCAGTAACGATGTCCTGGGGCCGCATGCGGTAGACGTCACCAGTTTCATGGTTTTCGATATGAAAACCATCGTCGATAACGTGTGCAGATTCACTCACATGCATCTGCGTTACGATACGACCATCAGGTGTCCATGAGGATTTTTCTGTTGACTTGATGTAGGAGTTAATGATCCAAGGCATGTGTTCGTCAAACAGAGCTTGACCGACGCCAGTATAGTGAACACCTGGGTGATCACTATAACCCTGAATGTGGTAGCTGCCACGCATACCTGTCGACATTGTGTACTCGATCTCCAGCAAGAAACGCAGACGTGGCTGGTTCCATCCGTTAGGAATGAACACAACGCCACTGTGTTGTGAAGGAGGAGCAAAAGAACGAGATACCAGACCAGTCAACAGACCGCTTGTGATATCAATGCCTTGAGATGTGCTCTCCATAGCACGACCAGCGATGGCTTCGATAGTCGAATGCTCCATCACTGGGTTGATAGGACGGTGGACTATTGGGTGGTAAGAACCAGTTTCCTGGATGAGCATCTGTTTTACCAGGACGCTGCCACGACGCATACCTTGGGCTGGGTATACTGGTGCAGGAGGGGCTTGAAAGGGGTTGTTTTGATACATGGTAGGCTTTGTTATTTGTTGAAACCTTCTGCGATTTCAAGAACGATCTTAGCAAGATCGACTCTTATCTCAGGTCTGATGATAGGACGAGAGGAATAGTTACCAGTTACTTCATACAGCATTCGTGGAGACGCAACACAAGTCCAGCCATTGCAGACTAGTGCTTCGGTTACGGCTGTGATGCCACGAATAGCAATGTTGGGTGATCTGGCCGAACCTCTTCGCCCTGTGACTGGGCGCATATGTGGGTAATATGTATCTAACTTTGTTTGGATCTCCTCTGGGATTGCTTTCTTACTATCAACCGTTGATACTAAGAACTCGTTGCTGGGCGTGGGGTAAGAAGCCATCAGCAGTGAAATATATGTATGACCACGTGCCCATAGGAGGGCGTGTGTCATTCCAATGATCTCACGCTGTAAGTGTGCAGGCAAATAGTCAAAACCCATTGATGAGATAAAAGGCTCTATCAGCCAACCGGCCATGATTCGCTGTGGCAGACCTATCGGAATCGTGTTGAGCTTAGGTACTATTTGCATGCATTCGTCAAGCAACTCAAGCGTTAAAGCAGGAGCTGTTGTCTGTAACATCAGGAACTGTTTGTACCAGTCTGGATTCCTGACACCTCTTGCTAACTCAGACATCTGGCCAGGAGACAGATCGGAAGCTAGCTTGTAGCGTTCAAAAGCAGTATGTTCGTCACCTGCACCCGAACCACCGCCTTCACCTTCTTCAGGGAAGTTCTTTGCTCTGAAACCTGTTGCTGAAAGATCCTCATTCTCAAGTCGTTGCAAGATAAGCTTGTAGACACCACGTACAACATCTGAAGCATCAGGCGTTCCACGAATGTCAGCCACACAAAGTTTCTTGACAACATGAAAGCAAAACAACCAATAAGGAATGTCTTGACTAGCAATACCGTCAATAGTGTTTTGTGGGTTAAGCTTCTTCTCATTAACGTAAGTACTGATATATTCCATCAGTTTCTTAAACGCTACGGAGTCCTCGTAAGGAGTTCCATTTAACAAGGCTAATGCATTCATTTCCTTCCTCGCGGTACCAATGGGCTTACGCGTGAAGTGAATATATTCGCCCCAGATAGGAACCATACATCGCAGTGCAAGGCTCATAGCAACAAGTTCAACATATTCGTCGTACACATAAGTCTTCTCACGTGTATAACGAAACTCAGCGTCCCCTCCTTTACCAAACTCACGTTTGATATTCTCAGGCACCATGATGTTGGTTCTTGCAGCAATCCACTGCCGGATGTTCTTAACTGGATGGAGTCTAGTTAACTCTATACAGCAGTCACGGATCTTTGACTCACGTAACTCAGTATTCCATTCTTGATGGAAGATTTCCTGGATATGCATGTAGATGGAGAAGATATTGTCTTGTGTTTCGTCCGGTAACTCTTCCCAATACTTGTTGATGTAGTGAAAAACAGGTGCTTGCGGTGTGAAGCTATCTCTGCCAAACGTCGAGATAGAAAAAGAGATACAGACTCCTTTATGCTCTATCTCTACTTCCAACTGCTGTCTCAATCGTTCATATGCTTGCATAAGTACCTTTCTCTTGGTTGTCTACAGTTAAAGTATATATGGTTTTTTTATACATAGGAAGAGCGCACCTAGGTGCGCTCTTCTTGGCTTAACTCTTGGACTACTTATGCTTACCAAGTTATGTCATCAAACGACGGATTGGCTGGAGGTGCAGGCTGAGGAGTGCCTTCTTTTGGAGCAGCCGCTGCTTGGCTATGTGTCGGACTACCGCCAGGAGCGCCACCGACACGCTGACCGTCGACGATCTGATAGGGTTCTTCGACAGGATAGCTGCGACCATAGATGTTGGACAACAGAACAGCCCAGCTGATGGCTTCTTCTTGGGAGTTGACATCTTTGTTAAGCGGTCTACCTGTAGCTGGATCGTAGAAAACATCATAAGTAGACGCATCAAAGATAAACCTTACGGTTGGTCGGTCGGGTGCTTTAACACAAATCCAGACGATTCCCTCATTGTCTTTTCCAAAGTAAAGTTCAGAACGAAGAACCATAGGTCCACGAGCAGCACCCTCTTCATACTGGCCAGGAACGTTGGATGCGATCTTGTTGTTTTTTCCTTTTTCACCTTTTGCTACCTCTAAAAATAGGTTAATGAAACGTTGAAACGTGCGTGGATTACAGCCCCAGATAATGCCCTTCTTGGCCATAGCTGGATTATCTTTAGCTTCAGTAGGATCATTGGGATAACAGCTGAAGCGGAAGTTCTCATTGAGCATACCTGGCAGAAGTCGTGACTTCTTAGTTCCGCCTGATGGTGCATCAGTGTACAACGTAAAGGACATGAAGTCACGATAGTAGTTGATACGAGGAGGACGGTCTTGGTATGATGGACGGGGATTAGCCATGATAATTGTTTTGCTTTCTGTTATAGAGGGGGGAGGTGAAAAAAGAAAAGTTTGATCGCTCAACTTATTAAGAGTTGAGCGATATATTTACAGAGCAACTATGATGTGTCGCACCATGTCTTCTGTGATCTCCATAAGGTCCATATTAACCTTATCAAGAGTAGTCATAGGGGTCCATTTGTTGCTACGCCCTATACGAATAACTTCTGCTCGTATTCCAGGCAGCATTGGTTTTATCAAATAAGGATCTCCAAAAATAAGTAATAACTTCTCTAAGAATGGAAGCCAAAGATGACGTTCTGTTTCGTAGATGTTAAACTTAGACGCCCAGTCTCTTCTTGTTTTTAAAACTCCAGTATGACTTTCCAACAAATGAAGCTTAGAGAACAAACCATAGCTACAAAGGTCATATGGAATATGAGTCATTATTAACGCATTGGTTGAGATACCTGTAGGTTTTATCTTAGAGTCAAACTTAACGATATCGTTGGGGTATCTTTTAAGTAACTCTTTGATAGTATTGTCTTCGAGATCTTGATCGTGTTTTTGTATAGCTGTTATTTTTTCTCTGAACTTAACTACCTTACTAGAAGAGTACTTACTTTTTATGGATTTATAACTGGCTGTGTAGAAGTTAACCTTACACATCCCTTTACCCTCTCTTAAGAAGAGATCCATAATGTTAGCCATGTCAACTACTAGATAGTCGATCATTTCTTTATGGTTGGTGTTTTTGATAACACTACCGGTCACTGAGCCTTTTAAGTTACGAAAGAGAGTTGAGGTATTGAACCATATCTCGTCATAGTCGCTTAGATGGATTTCGTTAGGAATAGACCTTGTTGAGTCATAAGGCTTAGTCCTTGGCATGAAGATAGACTCCAGTGCCAAAGACGTTCCTATCGAAATAGGAAACGAGCTTGTGTTCCTGTTTAAGAAACTAGTACCGTCTCCTGTCTGTGAATCAAGTTCTTGCTCTAAAAGCTTCTCTACCTCTGAGACTTCTTTTGGAGAGTTGTTGTTAAAGTTCAGCATCTTAGCTCCTTAAGTAGTTCGTTTGCTTTATTCAGAACAGCGATATCAACATTCTTAATGCTGAGCTGCTCCAATAGCAAACTTGCTATGTTGTCCTTATGTATGTACAGAGGAGTATATGTAGCTGTAACTTCTTGCAACGCTTGTTCGTTGATGACGTTATTAGAAGCTATGTCTTTGTCCATCCGTAGATATACATATCTAAGCTGTATCTGTTCAAAGTTGGTAAACAGAGGATGACCTTTAGGTCCTCTTATCTGAACTTTAGAATTATCCCTTAGTCCAGCAACTTCTTTATCTATCAACTCTATACATGCAACAGGATCAGTTGTCTTAAGGACTATTCGTTTATAAGTGTGTGCATTCTTATTCTCTATGAACTCAAAGTGAGAGTCTTCTCCATTTGGATCATAGGTAAAAACAACCCCACCTTTAGGTTCTTCTTCACCAAAAGCTGTTCTATCAAAACTACCCGGTGCGACGATACGTTTGTATACAGAAGCAGTATGGATGTGATTGATGGAGATAAATCCTTTTACACGCTTTAAGTATTCTTCTGGATCATGGAGCTTGAGCTTAGTTCCTTCTGGAACATTCTTAGGAAGTTGATAGTCAAAAGCACCATGCATGGTCGCTATGTCTACCTTACTTATACCTTTTTGTTGGAAGATCTCATCGACTATAGACAAAGCAAGCGCAGCGTTAGCGGGAGCTTCATCAGGAATGTATAGAAGTGAGTGTCCGGTAGGAAGTATCTCTACTTCAATGTTGCAGATATATCTGACGCTATTACAGAAATAAGGTTCAAACAATCTTTCAAGCTGATCGTAATCGTGAGAAGGAGTTCCTTTCAGTATCCTAAGCTCGATCTTATTTGTTTTACAAAAAGAAACTAAACACTTAGCCCAGTTAGAGATGATTGACGTATCTTCATGATTGTAATACATCAGTCTGTGAAACAAATCACCATTAAGAATAATGAGATCAAGTTCGGCCATAGGACTTTTAGAACTATAGTTATCGAACATGGTCCCAAGATTGTTAATAGTGAAGAGCGTAGGAGTGTGTTGGTGATGTAGATGAACATCACCAAACACAAAGTACCTTAATACCTTTAAGAGCTCAGTCATCAAAGTTAGGACCAAGGTCGGTCACAGACTTAGCTTTAGCTGGAGCTGCACTAGGTACAACAGGTGCATCTTTACCATTGTGCTTAGCAAACAACGCAGCCAACTGGTCAGGAGTACGATAACGCTTGAAGATTTCAATCCAGCGCTTTGTATTTTGTTCAGCAATAGGCGAACTACGTTGGATCTTTTTAAAGTCTTCACGTAACGCCATATGTGCTTTGTTAAGAGCAGACGTAGGATGAATGTTTTTGTCTATACCGTATTCCTTCATGATGTTAAAGATATTAGACTTACTGACATCAACAACACCAGTATCAAAGAACGCAGGAGTACGGAAAAGGTTTTCGCCGTATTCATTAACAATTTGAACTTCAGTGGTACCACGACCAGACAAAGCGTTCCATGTAAATCCAAAGTTGGTCTGTTCTGAGTCAGTAAGTTCACCAAGGAAGAACGGTAGGAAGTTCTCAACGAAAACACTCTCTTGCATGATCTCAAGCTGTTCGCTCTCAACGATCTGACTATGCATGATACGAATGTTTTTCAAGTCTTCAATAACAGAAGGAGATACTGGAGGAGATGGGGTTTTGTTGTCTGACATGTTTTATCCTTGGATAAGGTTGGAGATGATGGAAATTTTAGATCCTTCGATACCAAACAAACGACCTAAGTTGATTTCGTCGTTGTCCATATCTACGATCATTACTCTGATAGTCAGCTCTGCTTTTGAGGTTTTCTCATCAGCGTTACTGTGAGTTACGTTAGCAACTACTGTATTAAAATAGTCACTAAAAATAGTCTCGATAGCAAACCTTATTTCACGACACATGTTTTCCATGTCTCGTTTATTTCTTGCAACGATATTAGCCATAGAAGGAACTTCTTTGACTAAGTATGATTGGCTTGCATCACAAGTATAGAAGTCAGAAAAGACTCTATCAGCTACGATATTGGAATTAGTCTCCCATAGGCCGTCTGGGTCTATGGAAGGATAAGGTACTTTGGTGCGCATGGATGTTGGTTTCCTTTATTAGGTCATAGCATTCGTCGTTGCTTTAACAAAAAAAAAAGAACCACTGCAGGTTCTTTTTAGCGATTTGCCACAGTCGCCAAGTCCTTCGGGAACTATTTCGCGTTACCTAGAATCACTAGGACGGCTATCAGCCTTGCAGCCGATAGAGGGTATAGCTGGCACACCCTTAAAAACAGCACCCTTACGAGTGCCGGCACATTTCAGCGTTTCTACATTACCCGACTGCATACATGCCAGTCAGTTACCTGAACCAAGGCTTCAGGGATACCTTGTTAACGGATGTTAACTACAACCCTTACACTTGCTTATGGTGCTTGGATCATATTAAGTATATATGACTAAAAACTATAGAAAAGGCGTGCTAGCTTTTTTTTTTCTATAG
>JACCDZ010855947.1_pt1 | contig 13895 bp, 10 predicted proteins | sample 7449551 | NCBI WGS metagenome assembly JACCDZ01 (sample SAMN15323452, study PRJNA562643) | freshwater metagenome | isolation source: river surface water | place: USA:Blue River Watershed | collected 2017-08-18
CAAGCCTCGCTCGGTCAGCAATTGGATGAACTTAGGCAGGTGTTTATCGGCACGCTTGCCCGACAAAATTTCATCGCCAATGATGATGATGCCAATGGATGGCGCGGCCTCTAAAGCCGAAGGGCTGGCGGGTTTCATGGTCATGATTGAAAGGGTTGAAAAAGGCCTGCTTTCAGGCATTTAAGATTTTGGCTTCCACATCGACCACATGATCGGTCTGATGCAAATTGGGAGTTGCAACCGCTGGCGGCTCGTTGCGCAGTTGGGCCAAGGCGTTAAGCAAAAAGTGGCCAAACCAGAGCGCAGAAAAAACAAACACCAAGGTGTAAATCCAAACAGCAATGGGAATCAGGACCACAAAAGCAGCGACAAACAAAGCGCCAGAAGCCCACACCAAACTAGGTGCGGCCCCCATCATGCCGGTGACAACACCCATGGCCAGCAATTGAAATCTGTGGCGGCGCATTAACTCAATGCGTTCAATGCGAGATGCATGCTCAGAGAGCACGTCATAGGTCATGACGCGATAAGTCAGCCAGCCCCAAATCAATGCAGGCAACATCACAGCCAAGGGCGGCAGCCACCACAGCGGCAAGGTTAAAACCAATGCACCCAAAGCCAATACAACAGAGAAAACTGTCCAAGCTACGCTTTGCAGCATCGAGCCACCGTGTCTGCGCTCAAGGTTTGAAAACCTTCGCTCGGCCACCAAATTGACCAATGCAGGTGTCATCATGAAAGACACTGCAAGCAAGGACATGACCACCACCAAGGGCGTTACCGCCACAATAATGATCAAAGGGGCCACAACAGCTTTCAAGCTCATTAAGCCAACTCGCTCCAACCAAACCCATGCCCAGTTCATGGCACTGCTGGCGTCGATCCAAGTGCGAATGCTCTCCAACGCAGCATCCCAATAAACCATGCCTAACCCCATCACGATGATCAGCATCAAAAGCAATGGCAGCAGGGTTAACAAAATGACTTTGGGGTGAAAGCAATAAGCCAGCGCACGCCAAAATGAATCGACCATGTTTTTCATGCGGGCGTGCTTCGCTTCAAAAGTCGCATCAAACCCAACTTTTGCTGAGCCCAAAAGCCATGGCCGTAGTCACGTCCTTCTTCAATTTGGTCGCGAACACCGGTTGGGTCGTAGCGATCAGAAAAATTGGCAGTTTGGAAGAGCATGTCCCACCAAGGAAACAAAACACCAAAGTTGTGGCCTCCCAACGTTTTTCTTCCCGCTGATTCATGGCCAATGCCAATGCTGTGATGCAAACGGTGAAAACGCGGGCTGACCCACAAGCGATCACCCAGCCAACCAAAGCTGCACCTGAAATTGGCATGCTGAAAATTCTCACTCAGCTGGCTGATGGCAATCAAGGCCACAAATTGACCGGGGCCCACACCGATCAACTTGGCGACAACCGACAAAATCAAAGCCGTCATGATGTCGTCTAACAAGTGATTTCGATTGTCTGTCCAAAGGGTCATGTGACGCTGTGAGTGATGCAAGGAATGCAAAGCCCACCAAGCATTGAACTGATGCTGACCGCGGTGAATCAGGTAATTTACAAAATCAAAAACAATCAAGTAAATGACAAAACTCACAATGGCATGGTCGGTGACGTTCGGCCACAACGCATCAATGTTCAAGGTTGGAAAACCTTCTACGCGCAGCATGCCAAAGACTGTTTCCACGGCATTTTCGAAGGTAAAAAACATGACCAACTTGAACAGGCCAAGGCGATGAATGAGGGTATAGACAATGTCAACACGGACGGCTGCAGGATTGCTTGCGAGCTCAATGGGACGCCATCTTTCTAAGGGTGCAATGACGCACACCATGACGAGAATTTGAAGCAAGCCAACCAACAGCCATCCGGTGCCTTCGAAAGCGACATCGAGCAAGTTGCCGGCACCCAAGTTGAAGGCAAGTGGTTGAACCACATGTTCGAAAAGCAATGTCTGCGACTGCCCAAAAGCTTCTGTGAAAAATTCAAGCACGTTAGAAAGCATGATGTTGAAACAAGCCAGAAGGTGTATTAACGCGGAAAATCTGACAAGAGTTTCGAATATTGCGGGTGCTGGCGCAAGCTTGCAAAGCAAAAACCCTTTTCTTTCAAGCCCAAGATCAATGGTTCTAAAACGGCTGGCGCCCAGGGGTCTTGCCGCGACCAGATGCCCAAATGCGCCACCAAAATATCGCCGCTTCGAATGTTCTTCAGTGCGCTTTGCAAGAGTTTTGAATTGCTGTGGGTTTGACTCGAAAGCTCATCTCCCAAAAATCCGGCAGGAGACCAGCCGACATGGGTGTAACCACAGGACTTGGCCGCTTCCAGCAGTTTGGGGGATGTTTTGCCGCCTGGTGCGCGAAACAAGGGCAAGGTTTTGCGACCGGTCATGGCCTCAAGTCGATCGGCCGCTTTTTTCAAATTGGCACAGTAATCTGCCGTACGCCAAGTCAAATCTTTGCCTGCCGACTCACCAGCACTTGGGCGAATTTTGAAATACCCTGCATCCAGATCGGCACGCCAATAAGCATGGTCAAAGGTGTGGGAGGCAAATTCATGCCCGTTGTCAGCTTGCGCTTTCCACCAAGGTGCCCAATGCGCGCCCATGCTGCCATCGCCCTCTTGTGTTTTTTCGTTGGCTGCAAAGTAAGTGACGGGCACTTGGTGTTTGCTCAAAACCTGTGAGATCAAGGGGGCAACGCCCATGTGACCTGTGTCGAAGGTCAGGTACACCGATTGTTTGCAGCTTGGCAGATTGCGCTGTGCACTTTGTGCCCCTGCAGAACAAGCCAAGCTGGCCAGCCAAAGGCCGGCAAGACCCCATTTCAAGCAAGCGTCATTGACGCGGCGCATGGTCCAAGGTCCAGACCCCATGAGGAGACTTGCCAACTTTGATTTGTCGAATTACTTTGCGAGTTGTCATGTCAATCACGCTTAGCTTTTGCGCCCAACGCGATGCCAACAGAATGGTTTGGCCGTCGGCTGTGATGTCCATGCAATCTGGACCAGAGGGGCCAGGAAATTGATCGACCACAGAGAAGCTTTTGTAATCAATTTTACTAATGGTGTTGGCCACACGGTTGCTAACCAACACATGCTGTTTGTCTCCTACAGCACGAAAAGCATGGGCACCCTTGCCTGTTTGAATTTTTTTAATTTTTTTACCGGGTCCGTTGGAGACGTCATACACCTCAACACCATCACCCCCCGTCAAACCGACCAAGATGGTTTTGTCGTCGGGCGTGCCAAACACATCGGCAGGCATAGGACCTGTTTTGACGCGCCACTTGATCGTTTGGCTGGCCAAGTCGACAGCCACCAATTCATTGCTGTCTTGCATGGTGGCCCAGACCGTGGTGCTCTTGCTGTCAATCCACATGTGGCTGGGTGTTTTAGATGAGGCAATGCGCTTGACCAGTGTTGGGGTTTGGCCATCCCACTTGTAGATGTCGATGTGATTGAGTCGATTGGCCACGGTCACAAACCACTTCATGTCGGGGGAGAATCGCAAATGGTAGGGGTCCAAAATACCTGGAACCACACGCTGAACTTCGGCGGTGCGGGGGTCTATGAAGGTCAGCGAGTCGGACAAGGCATTGGCCACAATGACCGATTTCTCATCGGGCGTGAGGTACAAATGGTGAGGTTCTTTGCCCGTTGGAATGCGCTTGGTTTCGGTCCAGGTCACTGGGTCTATGACGCTGACATTGCCATCCAGCGAATTCAATACAAAGATGGGAGCAGGCGCTTGGGCAGCAGGCACAACAGGTGCTGGTTGAGGCGTTCCAGACATGGCAAAGGCCACGCTGTAAGTTGCCAAGCTAAGGGTCAAAGTCAGGGCGCGAATGATCATCCTCCAAGTGTAATGGGGTATTGAGGTGGCACTGACGTGAGTTGCTTCTAAGTTTGACAAATGAAGGCATTTCTAGTGTCAAAATGCGCCTATGACGACGCCCCAATTGATGTTCATCAAGGGTGTTGAATTAGAGGTTCTTCACATTCCTCTAAACAGCGCCCAAGAGCTTCTCCAGCCGCAAGCAGCGTGCATCTTCCTGCACGAAGGATTGGGCAGTGTTGCCCTTTGGAAAGATTGGCCCCAACAAGTTTGCCAAGCCTTGAACTGTGAGGGTTGGGTCTACTCACGCAAAGGGTATGGACAATCCGAGGGCATTGCTGAGGTGCGCGGTGTTGGCCGACTGACCGCAGATTACATGCACCGCGAAGCCCTCGAAGTATTGCCCGCATTCATTCAGACTTTGAACATCCACAATCCCCTGTTGATCGGGCACTCAGATGGCGGCACCATTGCCCTAATTCATGCCAGTCAGCATTCGATTGCAGGCTGCGTGGTCATGGCGCCTCATGTCATGGTGGAGGACATCTCGGTTCAAGCCATTTCACAAGCTCGCGACAACTTTGAAAAACTGCGCCCCCGACTGGCAGCATTTCACAAGGATGTCGATGTCGCCTTTTGGCAATGGAATGATGTGTGGCTGAGCGAAGCGTTTAGAAGCTTTGACATTCGGCCCATGCTGCGCACCATCAAATCGCCTTTGATGGCCATTCAAGGCGTTAGCGATCCGTACGGAACGATGGCGCAGATCGATGAGATTGCGGCGCAGGTGCCGCACGCCAAATTGGTCAAACTAGAAAACTGCGGACACAGCCCGCATAAAGACAAACCCGAAGAAGTGCTTCAGGCTTTGAAGTATTTTTCAAGCTCGCTGGGCAAAATCCATCGCCACTGACCTGGCGCCAAATCTTCGGGCAATTGCAAATTGCCAATGGCACTTCGGTGCAAGCCTTCAACCCGATTGCCTACAGCCGCCAACATGCGCTTGACTTGGTGGTACTTGCCTTCGGTGAGTGTGAGTTTCAAATGGGTTTCTGATACTTTTTCACAAGCCGCAGCTTTGACCGGTTTGGGGCTGTCGTCCAACACCACACCTGCCAATAATTTTTCAACTTGCTGCTCGGTGATCTCGTGCTTGGTGGTCACCTCGTAAACCTTGGGCATGTGGTGCTTAGGAGAGCTCATGCGGTGGATGAATTTGCCATCGTCTGTGAGCAACAACAAACCGGTGGTGTCTTGGTCTAAACGGCCCACGGCTTGAACCCCCTGCACTGCGGCCTTTTGGGGGCGCAACCTTAATGGTGAAGGCAACAGTGTGTAAATGCTGGGCCAAGTAGACGGCTTTTGCGAACACTCGGTGCCAGTGGGTTTGTGCAGCATCAGGTAAGCACGGTCAAAGTAAGGCCACTCGCTGCCCTGCACTTTGAACTTGAGATGTTCAGGGTCAAAGAAAACGCCAGGGTCTTCTTGGACTTCACCGTTGACACTCACGTAGCCCTGCTGCACCAAGCCAGCGCAAACGCGGCGGGTGCCGAAACCTTGGCTGAAGAGGATGTCTTCTAAGCGCATGGGTTTCATGGCACAGGTCCGCGCAGAACTTCTTGCAACAAGAAATTACTTCAAGGCCTTGAAACGCACGCGCTTGGGCTTGGCACCCTCTTCGCCCAAACGTTTCTTCTTGTCGGCCTCGTACTCTTGGTAGTTGCCGTCAAAGAAGACCCACTGGCTATCGCCTTCGGCGGCCAAGATGTGGGTGGCAATGCGGTCAAGGAACCAACGATCGTGGCTGATCACCATGACCGAGCCTGCAAACTCGAGCAAGGCATCTTCCAAGGCTCGCAAAGTTTCCACGTCCAAGTCGTTGGAGGGTTCGTCCAGCAGCAACACGTTGCCGCCTTCGATCAGTGTTTTGGCCAAGTGCAAACGGCCGCGCTCACCGCCGGACAACATGCCGACTTTCTTTTGCTGATCGCCACCATTGAAGTTAAAGCGGCCGCAATACGCACGACTTGGCATTTGGAATTTGCCCACGGTGATGATGTCGAGGCCACCGGACACATCTTCCCAAACGGTTTTTTCGTTGGACAAATCGTCGCGGTTTTGGTCGACAAAGGCCATCTTGACGGTTTGGCCAATTTTGACCGTGCCGCTGTCAGGTTGCTCTTTGCCAGCAATCAGTTTGAACAAAGTCGATTTACCCGCGCCGTTGGGCCCGATGATGCCGACAATGGCGCCAGCAGGTACTTTGAAGCTGAGGTTATCAATCAGCAGACGGTCGCCGAAGGACTTGCTGACGTTGGTGAATTCAAACACCTCATTGCCCAAACGCTCGGCCACGGGAATGAAAATTTCCTGGGTTTCGTTGCGCTTTTGGTAATCGTAATCGCTCAACTCTTCGAAGCGTGCCAAACGCGCCTTGCTCTTGGCTTGGCGACCCTTGGGGTTGGAACGGGCCCATTCCAATTCCTTTTTCATGGCCTTGGTGCGAGCGTCTTCGGTGCGCTGTTCTTGCTCCAAGCGAGCTTCTTTTTGCTCCAACCAAGTGGAGTAGTTGCCTTTGTAGGGAATGCCGTGGCCCCGGTCAAGTTCCAAAATCCACTCGGCCGCGTTGTCCAGGAAGTAGCGATCGTGGGTAATGGCCACCACGGTGCCAGGGAAGCGCTGCAAGAACAACTCAAGCCAGTCGACACTTTCTGCGTCCAAGTGGTTGGTCGGTTCGTCCAGCAACAACATGTCGGGGCGGCTGAGCAACAAGCGGCACAAGGCCACGCGGCGTTTTTCACCACCGGAGAGTTTGCCAATGACAGCATCCCATGGGGGCAAACGCAAGGCGTCTGCAGCAATTTCGAGTTGGTGATCGGACGCATCACCTGCTGTGGAAATGATGGCTTCCAATTTGGCTTGCTCGGCGGCGAGCGCGTCAAAGTCGGCGTCTTCTTCAGCGTAGGCTGCATAAACTTCTTCGAGTCGGGCTTGCGCAGCCTTCACTTCGCCCATGCCACCTTCAACCGCTTCGCGCACGGTTTCATTGGGATCCATTTGGGGCTCTTGGGGCAGATATCCAATTTTGAGACCGGCCATGGGAATGGCTTCGCCTTCAATTTCCTTGTCGATGCCGGCCATGATTTTGAGCAAGGTTGACTTGCCAGAACCGTTCAAGCCGAGCACGCCAATTTTGGCACCTGGGAAGAAACTAAGAGAGATGTCTTTGAGAATTTGACGCTTCGGCGGCACGATCTTGCCGACGCGGTTCATGGAAAATACGTATTGGGCCATGGCTAGGATGCTCTTCAAAAGGGAGAGAAATGTGTTTTTTCCGGAATGGAAAAGACGATTTCTCGAACCTGCGATTATCCCAGTCTTTGGAGGCCCTCTCTACCCCCTTGACCCCCGAAATCTTTCAAATTACAGGACTCGATCGCCTGATTTGCCGCTTCGGTTGGAAAATTGCACCCAAGCATCCTGTGTTTCTAGCCCAATTCGGGCTGATCGCCCACTGTAAACCTCAGATTTGAGCCACGCTGCCTCGGCATTCAGCGCTTCATCCGATTTAACAGCGGTGTACCAAACCCTGTTCTCGGCATCCCAACGGTAGCCTCGCGCTTTGAGTTTGTCCTTGGTTTCAAAAGGCGAGCCAAAAGCTTTGACCACCGTGCGCGCATTTTCTGCAGCTTTGAAAAGCTGTAGAAGGCCCGTGCTGGTGCTTCCAGACATGTCCGATTGCAAGGGTGATGACAAAACGCGCAGCAAGGCATGGCAGTCGACTTGCGCACGGTGCGCATCGTAAAACCAACCAAATTCACTGCACAAAAACTCGAGCTTGGCAGAGCCTAAGCCTTGTGCTTTCCAATTGATGCCTTGAAAAGAACAGGCCCACGCTTTGTGCTCAAACACGTCCAGTCGGTTTTCTACAAAGGGGCGATCAAAGCCTGCGTTGTGCGCCACGATGAGGTCTGCGCGCGACACCATGTCTTTGATTTTGGCTTCGTTCAGTGCCTGACCTTTAACGTCTTGATCGGTAATGCCGGTGAGTTTGACAATTTCGGGTGGGATGGGGCAACCTGGATCTTCAAAGTCTTCGTAGACCTCGACTTCACCTACAGGCATGCCCGTTTGCATGTCGACATCGACAGCCAGCATGGCCAACTCAATGATGCGTTCGGCACGCCAATCAAGACCAGTGGTTTCAGTGTCCAAAATCAGGACGCGCTTGGTTGGACCACCTGTGCCCTGCCCAAAATTCAGGATTGGCACCAAGCGTCGTTTGACTTTGTAATCGGGGTGTGCCGAAAGTTGGTCGGCCATGTCGTCAAAATTCATCGCTCACTCGCTTGATCTGTTAATGCGCTTATTTTGACCGATGAAACAGGCCATCTGACAAACCGCCACTTCGGCTGACGCGCTGTGTCACCGCAGAAAACAAAACAGCGGGATTGGGCACCCACCAAGTCAGCCGAGATTTTGCACGGGTGACACCGGTGTAGAGCAATTCGCGCGTTAGGACAGGTGCCTCCCGATCGGGCAGCACCATCAGCACATGGTCGTATTCAGAGCCTTGTGATTTGTGAACGGTCATGGCCCACACAGTTTCAACAGCATCTAGCCTAGAGGGTAAGACCCATCTCACGCCGCCCTTGCCATCTGGAAAAGCCACACGCAAACCATTGGCTGTCGGCAAACATTGGCCCACATCGCCATTCATCAGGTTCAAGTGATAGTCGTTGCGCGTCACCATGATGGGGCGCCCCACATACCAAGCCTCTTGCGCTGAAGCCTGCTGAAAATTTTTGTCATGGTTTGGATTTAAACCCAGTGCTACTGCAATGCGCTCGTTCAGCGCTTGCACACCCCATGCCCCTTGCCGAAGTGCACACAGCACTTGAAATTGACTGAAGCTGCTCAGCAACTGGAGTGCTTGTGCGTTGTCACAAACAGCATCAACTTGCTGCAAAGGACGCAACAAAGTCAGCCAATGTGACCAGCCTTGTCGAAGTGCCTTGACCACTTCAGATTGCAATTGACCTTGCGATCTCCCACGCCAGGCATCCGGCCAGCGCTGCATTTCAGGACTGGCATTGGACGGCAAGGCATCTGCTGTGGGCAATGCTTGCCATTGCGCCTTGAGTGCCTGCTGCTGGCCCTCATTGATCAGTTTGGCCCACTGGCCGATGGCGCTATCGGCATCAAAACGACGGCTCACATGCAATACCGCTGTTTGCTCTGCTAAGGCATAGTGCTGGGCGTTGTTCGCTTGGGTGCTGTCATCTGAGTGCGATGCACCCTCACACAATTGCGCCCATACGGCCCCTGCTTCCACCGAAGCCAATTGATCTTTGTCGCCCAATAAAACCAAGCGCGCATGAGGCGGCACACATTTCATCAAACGGGCCATCAATTCGAGGTCAATCATGGAGGCTTCGTCCACCACCACCAAGTCGGTTGCCAAGATGGGAGCGGGCCTGGCTGCGGCATCTGGGTTGTATTGCAACAGTTGGTGCAAGGTGACGGCATGCGAGGGAATGCCTTCGGCCCAGCCATCTGGCAAACCGGCCAAGGCCGATTGAATGGATGCGCTTAAGCGGCTGGCTGCCTTGCCTGTGGGTGCGGCCAAATGAATTCGAAGCACTTGCTGGCGATCGTTGGCTGCACGTTGAAGCAAAGAAAGCAAGCGAACTACCGTGGTGGTTTTGCCTGTGCCTGGTCCCCCCGTAATGAGCGTCAGGCCCGCACGCAAGGCTTTGGCACAGGCAATGCGCTGCCAATCAGTTTCTTTTGTCAAAGGGCCAAACAATGCATCCAACTTGTGATCTGCGTCTTGTGGCACGTCAAATGGCGTGGCCAAACGCAATTGAATGGCGGCTTGAATAGATTGCTCGGCTTGCCACGCACGCCTCAGGTAAACGCGATTAGCTTGGCCATTCGCTTGTCCATTCGCTTGTCCATTCGCTTGCATGGACAACACAATGGGCGAATGCTCACCCATGGCCCAAGGCAATGTTTTTGCAGCTTCAATCCAAGGATTGGTTTTTTCTGAAAACAAATCGGCAGGCGCTTGATCTGATGGCGCTGCGTATTGCTTCAGTGCATTGGCTTGCGCATCGGACCAGTCTAGCAACTGTTTTGCGTCTTGCCACAAGACATCAAGGTCTAAGCAAGCATGGCCTCGTCCCATCTGATGGCTAACCAGCAAGGCCAACAAATCATGCAAGGGCTCAGTACTGGCTTGGTGTGATTTTAAAAATTGCAACCACGCCACATCCAAGGAAGTCCAAGGCCATACAGCGGTGCCCGGCAAGGGCTGAGGTGCGCTCAGTAAAGGTTTAGTTTGGGCTTGCTGGGTCATGCCATCGCTCCCAGCAATGCGCTTGAATGATGAGCTTTGAAAGCATCGTCCAATGCTTGTATCAGTTCAAAGGGCGGCTTGTAGAAATACACGCCCTGCCCCACCTGATCAATTCCGCGCAGGTAAAGGTAAATGGCGCCGCCCATGTGCTGTTCGTAATCGTAATGTTTCAATCGCGACTTTAAGAGCCGGTGCACAGCCAAGACGTACAAGGTGTATTGCACGTCGTAGCGGTGGCTAAGTAGGCTGCCCATGATGCTGTCGGGGGTGTACTCGGGCAACTTGTTCGATTTGTAATCGAGTACGTAATAGCGCCCTTGATGTTCAAACACGATGTCCATGAAACCCGTGAGCAAACCATTCAACTGCTGCGCTTGCAGGCTTGGGCGTGTTTGGTCTGGGTGAAGCGATTGGCTGATGAGGCGATCAATTTCCTGCGTTGACACACCATGGGTTTTGAACGTGAAGCCCATTTCAGGCCAAGCATTTTGTGCATTGAGTTGAGAGAGGCTCAAACAACGTTGATCTGACCCCAATTGATTAAATTGCTCGGTGGCGCAGTGGCGGATGAGTTGCAGGCAGAGTGCTTGGTGCTCGGGGTTCAGCTGCAAGCTGTCGGCTTGGGTTTGCCACCAGCGCTGCCAGCGGAGTTGAGTTTCGGCAGAGACCGACAGGTCATCTTGCAACAAAGGCCAGCCTTCTCTGAGTTGCCACTCGAAGATGTCGTGCAACAAGGTGCCGTAGGCACTGCCTGCGGGAAAGGCGTTGTAGGCGGGTTGCGCAACGTCTGCTTTTGTCGTTGCGTCAATGTCTAGCAAGTCGTCTGGCTTTGCAGATGGGTTGTCGATTTGCGAATCTAACCAGCGATCTTCTCGGGCCAAGCCAGAATCTGAGGAAGGTAGTTGGGTGTCTGACAAATTGCGTGTCAGTGCACTGAAGCTGGCGGTCCAGCCTGCGCGCGGCAGTGTGCGTGTGGGTTGTCTTGCAGCCGTTGGCGCATCTTGTTGCGCCAACTGAGGCGGCACATACAGGATGGCATTGGCTTCTGGCGCTGACACTACGGCGATGTCATTGCATGTTGCCCAATGCTGCAACTTTTCTTGCAAGTCTTCGGCCGATGATCGCCCTAGCAAAACGCTGATAGCGCTTTGGGGCGTGGACTCTTTGCCTTTGAAGTCGTCTTTGCGTTTGGCAACGCCCATCCACATGGCTTGCTGCGCGCGGGTGAGCGCCACATACAACAAACGGATGTCTTCTTGAAGACGTTCTTCAGGGGTTCTGAGTGACTCGTCTTTGTCTTCCCTGAAGTTGGACACAAAGGGCAAAAACACCAAGGGGTATTGCAAACCTTTAGCCTTGTGAAAGGTGATGACCTGCACCAATTGGGCATCGGTTTCAAGTCGCATTTGTGCCGCCTCGCCTTGGGCTTGCGGATTGGCCAATTGATCGGTCAGGAATCGAAGCAAGCTTGTCTCGCCTTGCAAACTCAGGCTGGCAGATTGCAACAACTCGCCCAAATGCAAGAGATTGGTTAAACGCCTTTCGGCCGAATCGCCTTGCACCTGCATGCGCCGGCCGATGTCTTGCTCGTGGACCATTCTGTAGAGCATGGGCAAAAAACCTTGGCGCTGCCAAGTGGTACGCCATGCATTGAAACGCTCCACCCACATGTCCCACGCATCTTCTGAATTGAAAACTTGCTCTATCTCTGCGAGGCTGAGACACAGCGTGCGCGTGGTGAGCGCTGCACGCAGCAACTTGGCATTGCGTGCTTGTAAGACCGCTGCCAAGATACAAGCCAAATCGAGCGCTTCACGGGTGGCATAAACACTGTCGCGATCTGACAAATACACACTTCGTACACCGCGCTCCGCCAAGGCGTGCCGAATTTTTTGGGCCTCATGGCCGTCGCGAACCAAGACGGCCATGTTGCCTGGTTTTGTAAGTTGCTGATTGAGCAGTTCAACCATTTGCGTGGCACAAATTTGCGCCATTTCGTCGCCATAGTGCGTGCCACTGAGGGGCTTGTCAGCATTCAAATGCCACACAGTGAGGGCGGGCACTTTTTGGCCGTTGGCAAAACTTAGGCTTTGGGACTTGGCGGGTGTTGGGGTTTGAACCTGTTCAAACGGTACTTCACCAAACGGGGCCTTTGCTGAACCAAACAAATGATTTACCGCATTGACCACCTCTTGGCTAGAACGGAAATTTTCTGTCAAGGTCCAAATGGATTGCGCAGCATGGCGTGCATTCAAATAAGTTTGCAGGTCAGCACCGCGAAAACTGTAGATGGCCTGCTTGGGATCGCCAATCATCAAGAAAGCACTGGAAGGCTCATCTTGGTTCTGGGCTGTCGATGGCTGATCACCATAAATTCGAGACAAGGATTCGTATTGCCACGGATCTGTGTCTTGAAACTCATCCACCATGGCCACTGGAAACTGCGCACGAATGATCTCAGGCAACCGACTACCCGGCACATGAAGCGCTGCATGCAAGCGTTGTAGCAAATCAGAAAAATCGAAACTGGCCAAATTTTTCTTTTGATGCAAATAGGCGCGCCCTACTTTGACGGCTGCATGCTGCAGCAACTCGACGCCCACTTTGGGCTCTGCGTCTAAGCAACTCATCCATTGGCCAATGGCACTCCAAATGCCGTGCAGATCTTCAATGGGATCGGCATCTTTCTTCAAACTGCCATTGAGTTTTTCGTACGTGAATTTTTTCAGGGTCTCAATGTCGGCTTCTTCGCCAGAGGCCCACTCTGACAGATGCGAAATGAAATAGCCATGTCTTCTGGCAAGGTAAATGTTGCCTCGCAAATCATTGGCCAGCGATTTAGCCATTTGTTGCAATGCAACTTGCATGTTCGATGCCAATAACTGCCGAGCCCTTGTCTCGAACTGCTCGCATGTTTCTTGCCAGTGCGTCCAGGCATCGAAAGAAGACTTGGGATTTGGGTCTTGCGATGGATCTGGAAAACCACCCGGTGATTTTTCAAACTTTTGCCACAGCGGCTGGATGTTTTTCAGCAAGGCTTCGGGCGTAGCGCCCAAGTCTTTCATCGCACCCAGTTGTTTGCCCTGAAGGGGATAGACAAATTCACGCCAGTAATCTTTGACCAACTTCAGTTTTAAAGCGGGTGCATCGTCTAAGCGTTTTTGGTCAAACAAGCTTTGGCTGTCAAAGGCATGCTGCCGAAGCATGCGGCTGGACCAGCTGTGAATGGTGTAGATGGCCGCTTCGTCCATCCACTGCGCAGCCTCTTCTAGACGGGAAGCATGTTGCTTGTTGTTGTCGGTGCCAAGCGAAGCTTGAAGGTGCTGCAGAAAATCATCGGCATCTTGCAACTTGCCGCTAAAGAATTGCGCAGCCTGGGTTAAGCGCGCACGAATGCGATCTCTGAGCTCCGCCGTAGCAGCCTCTGTAAAGGTCATGACCAAAATTTGAGGTGGCATGAGCCCTTCACCTGGCCAGCCATGACCCAACACCAATCTCACATAAAGTGCAGCCAGGGTCCACGTTTTACCAGTGCCTGCGCTGGCTTCAATCAGTTGAATACCATTCAATGGCAATGTCAAAACATTAAGCTTGTGAGTGGTCAATGCGCTCATGATGCAGCCCCTTCCATGGCGGCTGCATTGAGCAAATCTTCATACAAGAGCTTGGCCCATTCAGGTAGGCC
>JACCDZ010956932.1_pt1 | contig 13894 bp, 12 predicted proteins | sample 7449551 | NCBI WGS metagenome assembly JACCDZ01 (sample SAMN15323452, study PRJNA562643) | freshwater metagenome | isolation source: river surface water | place: USA:Blue River Watershed | collected 2017-08-18
CAACCAAGGCCGCGCATTCTACAGCAGCCTTTACATCCGTCAAGCCTATTTTGAAGATTTTTTCTTTTCTTCTCAACCGCTTGCGCTATCCGCATGAAACCTCCATGCCGGTAACGGGAGGCGAATTCTACAGACTTAAAACACCCTGTCAACACACCTCAGTCGAATTATTTGCTGCCAACTAACTTCAACCGCAGGCATCAGCATTTAAGTCATTACGACTTGAAATCCGCTTACGCACCAAACCCAGATCGCTATCAGGTTCGCAAGCTAGAGCTGGAGTTACGCGGTGGTGCCCCGAGCCGGAATCGAACCGGCAAGACCGTTAGGTCGGCAGATTTTAAGTCTGCTGTGTTTACCAATTTCACCATCAGGGCTTTGGCTGCGCACTCTCAGGCGGCGGACTATATACAGCAGACTAGGTGACCGCAAGAGTTGCCGCGGGCGAAGGACCCGGACCGAACAGCACTGTACCGTTCAAATGCGAAAGCCCTTGAATCTTGCGACTCAAGGGCTTTCTGATATGGCGCAGCGGACGGGACTCGAACCCGCGACCCCCGGCGTGACAGGCCGGTATTCTAACCGACTGAACTACCGCTGCTTGTCGGTCGGACTTTTGTCCGAATCTCAGAAGATTCCGATCAAAATCATCGGAACTCGAGAGGGGCGCAATTTACGCAGACCACCCACGCAAGTCAACACCAGAGCGCTTAATTCTGGCCGCATTTGAAAGAAACACCTGATTCTTCACTATGCGGATACGGACACAGGCAAAACTTAAGCCTTCTTGACCAAGCCAACGATAAACAGCAACACCACTGCGCCGAATACGGAGGTAGCCAGGGAACCGACAAAACCATCACCAACCTGCAATCCCAGATAACTGAACATATGCCCGCCAATGACCGCTCCGACAATACCCACCACGAGATTACCGACAAACCCGAAGCCACCACCCCGAATCATCTTTCCTGCAATCCAACCAGCCAATGCGCCAATAACCAGAAAAAGCAAAAAACTCATTTCGCCACCTCTCCGTGTAAAAAGATCGCCATAGACGCTAAAGCGCGGCCAGTCCGCGCGCGAGATCAGCCTTGATATCCGCAACATCCTCCAAACCAACAGCGATACGAATAAGGCTATCCTTAATACCTGCAATGGCACGGTCTTCTGGAGACAGCCGGCCATGGGTGGTAGTCGCTGGGTGCGTGATGGTGGTCTTGGTGTCGCCCAGGTTCGCCGTTATGGAAATCAGCCTTGTGGCATCAATAAAGCGCCAGGCCCCGTCTTTGCCACCCCGGACTTCGAAGCTCAATACCGCACCAAATGCAGCTTGCTGCTTCTTGGCCAACGCATGCTGTGGATGACTGTGCAATCCCGCATAATAAATTTTTTCTACGCCAGATTGCTGCTCCAGCCACTCGGCAAGTAATTGCGCAGAAGCACAGTGCGCAAGCATGCGAATACGCAACGTCTCCAGCCCCTTAAGAAACACCCACGCATTAAAGGGGCTCATCGTCGGTCCCGCTGTTCGCAAAAAGCCAACCACCTCCTTCATATGCTCCGCACGACCTGCAACCACTCCACCCAGGCACCGACCTTGGCCATCGATATATTTTGTCGCCGAATGAATCACAATGTCGGCCCCAAGCTGCAGGGGCTTCTGTAAGACAGGCGTACAAAAACAGTTATCTACCGCCAGCAAAGCCCCGCCAGCATGGGCCAACTCTGCCAGGGCAGCTATATCAACCAGCTCGGCCAGTGGATTTGAAGGGGACTCGACAAAAAGCAATTTTGTGTTCGGCTTAATGGCTTTTGACCAACCTTCCAGATCGATCAACGGCACGTAATCAACCTGCACACCGAAGCGTTTGAAATACTTCTCGAACAATGTCACGGTTGCGCCAAACACACTGCGCGAAACCAGAACATGATCGCCGGCGCCGCACAGACTCATCATCATCGAAAGAATTGCGGACATGCCAGAGGACGTGGCAACCGCCAGCTCTGCGCCCTCAAGAACAGCAATCCGCTCCTCAAAGGCACGCACCGTTGGATTGGTGTAGCGTGAATAAACGTTACCCGGCACCTCCCCCGAGAAACGGGAGGCTGCATCAGCCGCCGAGCGAAAAACATAGCTGGATGTAAAGAACAGCGGTTCACCGTGCTCAGACTCAGGCGTGCGATGTTGCCCTGCTCGTACGGCTAGAGTATCGAAAGCAACACCTTCCAGATCGCTATCCAGTCGACCAGCATCCCAATCCTGCGTCATGCCGAATGCTCCTCAGTTGTTATACAGGTCAATAATTGCGCTAACCGCTTGGGCGCTGACTTTTGATGAGTCGTTGCGCGCCTGCTCTATGCGATTGAGGTAGCTCTCATTCACATCGCCGGTGATGTACTCGCCAGTGAAGACCGAACTGTCAAAGCCCTTCACATTAGCGTTACCCTCACTGACGGCATCTTCAAGATCGTGCAGATCCTGATAAACCAGCCAGTCAGCGCCAATCAACTCTGCAACCTCTTCTGTCGTTCGGCCGTGCGCAATCAACTCGTGAGCACTGGGCATATCAATACCGTAAACGTTGGGAAAGCGCACGGCAGGAGCAGCCGAGCAAAAATACACATTCTTGGCGCCGGCCTCCCGCGCCATCTGAATGATCTGCTTGCAGGTAGTACCACGTACGATGGAGTCATCTACGAGCATCACATTTTTGCCGCGGAACTCCAACTCGATGGCATTGAGCTTTTGCCGTACCGATTTCTTGCGCGCAGCTTGCCCGGGCATGATGAACGTCCGACCTATATAGCGATTCTTCACAAAGCCTTCGCGGAATTTGACGTGCAGATGATTGGCCAACTCCAAAGCCGAGGTTCGACTGGTATCCGGAATAGGAATTACCACGTCAATTCCATGCTCGGGGCGCTCACGCATGATTTTCTCAGCAAGCTTTTCACCCATGCGCAAGCGTGCCTTGTAGACCGAAACCCCATCAATGATCGAATCAGGGCGCGCCAGATAAACATGTTCAAAGATGCACGGCGCATAACGCGGGTGCTCAGCACATTGACGGGTGAACAGTTTGCCCTCCTCCGTGATGTACACCGCCTCACCGGGAGCCAAATCACGAATCAAGGTAAAACCAAGCACATCCAGCGCCACACTTTCAGAGGCGATCATGTACTCGACCCCTTCATCGGTATGACGCTGCCCAAAAACGATCGGCCGAATTGCATTCGGATCACGAAAGCCGACAATTCCATACCCGGTAATCATGGCTACAACAGCATACCCACCCCGACAGCGCGCATGCACGCCGGCAACAGCGGCAAATACATCATCCTCAGTAGGCTGCAATTTATTACGCACAGCCAACTCATGCGCCAGGACGTTGAGCAGCACTTCGGAATCGGAGTTGGTGTTCACATGGCGCAGATCGGACTCATAAATTTCCTTGGCCAGTTGCTCGACATTGGTCAAGTTGCCATTGTGCGCAAGCGTGATGCCGTAGGGTGAGTTGACATAAAAAGGCTGCGCCTCTGCCGAACTGGAGCTTCCGGCCGTGGGATAGCGGACATGACCGATCCCCATCCGACCGACCAGTCGCTGCATGTGTCGTTGCTGAAAGACATCGCGAACCAAACCGTTATCTTTGCGCAAAAATAACCGTCCGGCATTGCTCGTGACGATACCCGCCGCATCCTGTCCACGGTGCTGCAGCACGGTGAGTGCGTCATAGAGTGACTGGTTGACGTTTGATTTTCCGACAATTCCGACGATGCCACACATGTGACGCAACCCCTAAGTTGTAAATCAAGAATTTGCTAGCAACTGTAACCGGCTACTGATGCACATTAGCTTCAGTTCGTGTGGAGGGTTCCAACCGGTGACCAGCTATCAGTCATTTGCAATATGAATGTCTTGGACCAGTCCGCCACCATCAGGAAATGCGGTATCAGGATTGATTTCTGCCACCAGGGGTCCTGCTCGACTACTGGCGCAAGACTGACCAGACCAACCAGCACAACCACCAGCAAAGCGCCGCGCGCAGCACCAAATGCCATGCCCAAAAAGCGATCCGTACCCGACAGACCAGTCACACGGACCAACTCACCAATCAGGTAATTAACCAGCGCGCCCAGCACGAGGGTGGCAATAAAAAGAATGATGCAGGCAGCAATGACCCGGACAGACGGTATCTCGATAAACGCCACCAGATGATCTGCCAGCGCGCCGCCAAACATCCAGGCGATGACGCCGGCGACAATCCAGGTCAGAAGTGAAAGCGCCTCTTTAACGAACCCGCGCCGCAAGCTGATCAGGCAGGAAGTGCAGATGATGCCAACAATGCCCCAATCTACCCAAGTGAATATCACTGTTGCATCCGCCAATCAAAAGGAAAGGCATTCTAACAGAGCGGTCTGACTCGGGTAAGGCGCTGATTAATTGGGCTCTGGTTCAAAACGAACCACAAAGCCGTTGAGGTTTTGCTGACGACCCAACTGATCTCGAAGACGATCGGCTTCCGAACGTTCAACAACCGGCCCGACCAGAACACGATTCTTGCCATCAAAGCTTCGAATATAGGCGTTGTAACCCTTACTGCGCAGCTTTTGCTGCAGCACCTCCGCACTCGATCTGCTGGCAAGACTGGCAAGCTGGACTGACCAGGTCACCGGCAGGTTATTCGCATCCAGACGCGCCTCAGGGGCGTTGGCCGCAGAAGTATCTACAGCCTCCCTACCTGGGGATGGCTCCAAAGGCTCTGGAATACGCTCTGAGACAGTCAGTGTATCCTCAGGCAACGGCTCTGCCTGTGGAACAATAACAGGCTCCAACTCAACCGGAGTCATGGCCGGCGTTTGCGGCATCGAGGGCGCATCCACTACAACCTGTCGAACATCATCTGGGCGGGAAAACAACATTGGCAAGAAAATCACGGCGAGTGCCACCAAGACCAATGCACCGACCATTCGCTGCTTAAGGTTTTTATCCAGTCCTGCCATTTTCAGCTCCCATCAGCGCCAACCAGGCAAGCGCTTCTGCCACGCAATAAAACGATCCGAACACCAGCACTTCATCACCAAACCTGGCTTGATCACACTGAGCACGCAGCGCCTCAGCTACTGTGTCATGTACGCTTACAGCAGCCCCAAACCTTAACAACTCTTCACGCAATTCAAGGGCTGATCGAGATCGGGGGGATGGCAACGTCGTGACGGCCCAATGACTGACTGTTTCATGCAAGGCATCAAGTACACCTACCAAATCCTTGTCACTCAAAAGTCCAAAAACAGCCAGACGCCTTCCGCCATCCGCCCCCTCACTGAAACGCTCAGCAAGAAATTTGGCCGCATGGGGATTATGCCCAACATCCAGCAGTAGCGAGAGCTGCTTGCCTTGATACTCAAGCCTGCATCGCTGCAACCTGCCACTTAATGATGTCCGCTGCAGAGCCAGCGAGGATTGCTCGGGCTGCCAGTTCAACCCAAGCAGACAAAACACCTGCAATGCCAATGCAGCGTTTTCAATCGGTAGATCGAGCAAAGGCAAACCATGCAAATTCCGCTCACCTCCAGTCCGGTCAACACCGCGCCAATGCCAGCATTGCCCACTGATGACAAAATCAAAATCCCTTCCACGCAGGAAAAACGGCGCCTCCATCTCGGCCGCGCGCGCATGCAGTACAACTGGAGGATCGGGATCACCGCAAACTACGGGATTACCACGACGAAAAATTCCTGACTTTTCAAAGGCCACACTATCGCGGCTATCACCCAGCCATTCCGCATGATCAAGTCCGATGCTGGTGACCACCGCAACATCCGCATCGAACAAATTGACGGCATCAAGCCGCCCGCCCAGGCCCACCTCCAGCACAACAACATCTAGCTCAGCCTGTTGAAACAACCAAAAGGCTGCCAATGTGCCCATTTCAAAATAGGTAAGCGAAATCTCCCCGCGAGCCTGCTCGACTACCGAGAAGGCACCGCACAGCTCAACGTCTGTAGCCTGAGACCTGTTTACAACCACGCGCTCGTTGTAATGGAGCAAATGCGGTGATGAATAAACACCTACCCTCAAATCCTGAGCCAGCAGCAACTCCGCAAGAAAGGCACAGGTTGAGCCTTTGCCATTTGTACCGGTAACGGTGATCACGCGGGAGGCGGGCTTGCGTAAATCCAGACGGCGAGCCACTTCGCGCACTCGATCAAGGCCCATATCTATTGCCGTTGGATGCAATTGCTCCAGATAGGCAAGCCAGTCAGCCAGAGTGCGATTGGTCATGCAGTCCGCGCTGGGCTTGGGAGATGCTGCATCTGGGCAAGCAAAGTAGCCAGCCGATCACGCAACTCGCCACGGGCAATGATCATATCGATTGCGCCGTGCTCGATAAGAAACTCGCTGCGCTGAAAGCCTTCAGGCAATTTTTCGCGGACGGTCTGCTCAATGACCCGTGGACCAGCGAAACCAATCAAGGCGCGAGGCTCTGCAATGATGACATCACCGAGCATGGCCAGACTGGCTGATACGCCACCATAGACCGGATCGGTCAGTACAGAGATGAACGGGATGCCCTCCTCTCGCAATCTGGCCAGCACAGCTGAAGTTTTGGCCATTTGCATAAGAGAGATTAACGCCTCCTGCATTCTCGCACCACCCGATGCAGCGAAGCAGATCAACGGACAGCGCATTTCCAGAGAAACGTTAGCAGCCCGTACGAAGCGCTCACCAACAATCGCGCCCATCGATCCACCCATAAAGCTGAACTCGAAGGCGCAAGCAACCACAGGGATACCCTGAAGCAGACCTGACAAAGCAATCAGGGCATCCTTTTCGCCAGTATCCTTCTGCGCCGCTAGCAAGCGATCCTTGTACCTCTTGGTATCGCGGAACTTGAGCCGATCTACCGGCTCAAGTTCCGCGCCAATTTCCTCACGACCCTCGGCATCAAGAAAGATATCAAGGCGCGTCCTGGCATCTATGCGCATGTGGTGGTTGCACTTGGGACACACATCCAGGGTTTTCTCCAGCTCCGGCCGGTAAAGCACAGCGTCACAAGAGGGACACTTGTGCCAAAGGCCTTCAGGCACAGAGCTCTTCTTGACCTCGGAACGCATGATCGAGGGGATCAACTTATCTCTCAACCAGTTGCTCATGCTTTTGTTCTCCAAAATCCGGACTCAGGCAGCTCGTTTTTAAAAGTGTCGAGCCGACCGAAAAATTCATATTCGCCTGCCTGAATAGTCAAGCGGCAGAACTGTAGGTTATGCGCAGCAGGCGCCGGCCTCGAAAACAGAGGTCACCTCCCATCAGTACAGCAGGCTAGCTGACGGAGAAAACAATCACGCCGTCACATGCCTCCTTCTTTGCACGCACTGATAAAGGCGCGAATTTTTACCGCGTCCTTGATGCCCTTGCCAGCTTCGACTCCGCCACTCACATCCACGGCATAAGGCTTTACTTGAGCAATGGCGTTTTTAACATTGGCGCAAGTCAGACCGCCCGCCAATATAACCGGGCGGGACAAGCCCGGCGGAACCAGAGACCAATCAAATGCCTCGCCGGTTCCTCCGGGCACACCGGCAACATAGGTATCAAGCAAAATTCCTGCAGCTTCCGGGTAACTGCCAACTTGGGCGGCAATATCATCACCCGCCTTTACCCTCAAAGCTTTCAGATAGGGTCGATGAAATCCTGCGCAATCTGCGGCCGACTCTTCGCCGTGAAACTGCAACATATCCAGTGGCACGGCATCGAGAATTTCATTGATTTCGCAACGGCTGCTGTTGACCAGCAAACCTACCGTCGTCACAAATGGCGGTAACGCTGCAATGATTTCTCGGGCTTGCTTCAAGCTGACAGCTCGCGGACTTTTTGCATAAAACACCAAGCCGATCGCATCAGCGCCCGCATGGGCAGCGGCCAACGCATCCTCTACTCGAGTTATCCCACAGATTTTAATACGCACCGAAGCCAACTTGAATGATCCAGAAATCCGTTTGATGGTAGCAAAGGCTTTCCGACGAGTCAGCCAGCCTGCAATGACAGTCCGGAAAGAAAATGCGGCCCAATGTAGCGCTCCGGCAACTGAAACTCGGCAGGATATTCAACCTGCACAAGGTAAAGCCCGTAAGGATGGGCCGTAACACCGCCAGTTCGACGAACACCGGTATCAAGCACCTCCTTGGCCCACGCAACCGGTCGATCTCCGCAACCAATACTCATCAGGACGCCTGCCACATTGCGAACCATGTGATGCAGAAATGCATTGGCACGAATATCCAGAACGATAAAGCGTCCATGTTCAATTAATTGCAGGTGATGAATAGTCTTGATCGGGGATTTCGCCTGACATTGCCTTGCACGAAAGGCACTGAAATCGTGGGTCCCTATCAGACAAGCTGCAGCTTCGCGCATTTTCACCACATCAAGAGGACGATGATTCCAGGTGACCTCTTCAGCCATATGCGCAGGCCGGATCTGATCGTTGTAAATGACGTACCGATAGCGCCTGGCCAAAGCACTGAAGCGCGCATCAAAATGCAGCGGCATCGATTGCGCCCAAGTCACACTGATATCCGGGGCAAGATTCATATTGGCCCCCATCACCCAGGCATGCATCGAACGCTCGACCTGAGTATCAAAATGCACGACCTGACCACAGGCATGCACCAGTGCATCGGTTCTGCCTGCACAACTGAGCGTCACCGGAGCCCCGCCAGCAACTTTGGACAAGGCTCTCTCCAGACTCTCCTGAACAGACGGAACACCGGCTATCTGGCGCTGAAATCCACGATATCGGGAGCCTTTGTATTCAACCCCGAGGGCTATCCTGAAAACGCCAGCGGCAGCCTTGTCGGCTGCCGCTGGTGGTAATGCATTAGTCATTGATCAGACCAGTTTACCTATGAGGTCGCGCGCTTCCTGCTGCTGCGCTTCATTCCCTTCGGCAACTACTTCGTCAAGAATGTCTCGTGCACCCTCTGCATCACCCATATCAATATAAGCTCGTGCAAGGTCCAGCTTGGTAGCCGTCTCATCGGTACCTGAGAGGAAGTCGAAATCATCCTCATCTTCAGCGCCAAGTTGTGGCTCGGGCATCAGTTGCTCCTGCGGCTCTTCAATCGATGCAGCCAGCTGATCCAGCTCGCTATGCACTACATCCAGCTGCGCATCAAACTCATCGGCAATGGGCTCAAGAAGCTGATGTTCATCTGCCAATGAGAGGTCAAAGTCGGAGGTCAATACCTGCTCAGTATCGGCCTGAAGACTGCTATCCAGTTCGGCTGGAGTGGAGATCACTGGTGCATCAAAAGCGAGATCATCATCCAGATTCAAGGACAACTCAGCGTCGTCTGCCGCCGCTGCGCTGAGTTCACTCTCAAGCTCGAGATTGAAGTCTGAAAGATCATCATCCAGCTTAAGACTTGTTTCAGTTTCCAATGCGCCAGCTTCACCACCCAGCTCATCCAGGCTGAGGTCAAAATCCATGTCATCTGCAGACTTGGTGCTGGCTGCCGGCGTATCCAGATCAAAATCCAACGAGAACTCGTCGAGATTTTCTTCGGCAACAGGAGCAGGACTCTGTATTTCAGCCCCAATATCGCTATCGAGGTCATCCAGACTCAGATCAAAAGAGTTATCCAAATCATCTGACACTGCCAAGGCCGGCTCAGGCTCCAGATCATCCAGCGTGAACTCGCCGAGATCAGCTGGAGCTGTTGCGGCTGCCACTGCAGCAAAACTTGCAGCAGCCATTGCCGGATACTTGGCTTTCACCTGATCAATTTGAGCACTTACGCCGCCGATTTCCTGCAGATCATTTTGCTGACGCTGAAAGCCATCCCGGTCCCCAAGCTCCCCCATCACTTCCAGCAGCTTGAGTTGCAAATCCGTGCGCTGGGGCTCTTCATTAATGGCGTTCTGCAGCAACTCGGCGGCCTGGTTGAACTTGCCATAGGCAATGTAGATTTCAGCCTCGCCCAAGGCATCAGCAGTTTGCGCCTTGACCGGAGCTTCAGCTGTCTCCTCGACAAGGTCATCTAGGCCGGCGAAGCTGTCTTCAGGAATATCCATCTCGGCAGCAAACGTGTTGTCACCAACCACGTCTTCAGCTTGTGACTGCACTTGTGCGTCATCACTGTTTTTCAATGCATTACGCCGAGAGAACGCCATCAGGGCCAGCAGGAGTACCAGCAAGCCCGCGCCACCAGCGCCCAGCAGAAGCGGATTAGCCATTAATTCATCTACCAGACTGACTGGCGCAGGCGCTTCCTCAACAACGGGCTGAGTGGATATCTGAACAGGCTCGACCACTTCTACAGGTACCGGAGCCGGTGTTGCTGCGGGCTTAGCGACCTCAGGCTCGACTTTTGTGGCGGGGTCTTCGCTGTAATTGAAATCCTTGACGGGCGCTGCTGGCTCTGCAGCCGGCGCTTCGGGCGCAACGCCAACGGGTGCTGCCTGTTCAATCGACGCGACGGGCGGTGTCGCTGTCAATTCAGGCTTGGCTGGCTCAACCGCCGCCGGAGCAGGAGCAGGGACAACTGCAGGAGTGACAACTGCAGATTTGGCTGCAGCCTCAGCTGCCAACTTTTGTTGCGCCGCCAGATCTGCCTGCAACTTGGCCATCTGACTGTCTTTCAACTCTGCCAGTTTCGCCAATTTATCCAGCTGAGTCTGAAGTTCGGTTACACGCCCCTTCATTTCATCAACCTGACGGCGGGAAGTGTCCAGACTTTCCTGTGTTACTGCCAGTTTATCGGCCAGGGCCTTACTGTCCGCACTACTGCCTTTCTCGCTTGCAGAGGCAGATTTCCCAGCATCTGCCGCGACCAGCCGCAAGCTGTCCGTATTTTCAACCTTAGCTGGCGCTGCGCCTACAGCATCGCGCTTGGTGGCATCCAACTGGCGAGTAGCCTCTGGAGCCACATTGCGGCCTTCGCGCCAGGCAGTGTTTTGCTCTGCCACCGCTGTATTGGCCTGCGCACGGGATCGGCTATTGATTTGCTCAGCATTCGGCAGGCGAAGCACCTGACCACTTTTGAGACGGTTGATATTGCCGGCAGCAAAAGCATCCGGATTGAGATCCTGGATGGCCAGCATGGTCTGATTAAGCGAACTGCCGCCCTTCACGCGCTGGGCAATTTCCCAAAGGGTATCGCGCTTGACCGTGCGGTATTCACCCTCAAGCGGTTGGGCACTGGCCGCCGCAGGACTTGACTGCGGCCGCACGGGGGCAGCTGCCGTCGAGGAAACCGAGCCCGGCAGTGAACCTACGCGAAAAGGGCCGTCAACGGGCTTGGATTGAGTACGGGCAGGACTGACCGGAACAGCTACCGGAGCAGGAGTCGCTACTGGCAGCCGCGGCGCCGCCGCAACGGCAGTCTCCGGGGAGTACATGGGCGGATCCAGCAGCAAGGTATACTCGCGCAACACGCGTCCGGTCGGCCAGATCACCTCTACCAGAAAGTTCAGATAGGGTTCACGCACCGGCTTGTTGGACGTAACACGCAACACGCTCTTGCCGTTGGGCATGATGACCGGCGTGAACTTCAGATCCGACAGGAAAAAGTCTCGTTCCACTCCGGCTTTACTGAAATCTTCGGGAGAGGCCAGCCGGGGTATGATCTCGCTTTTGTCGAGATCACGAACCTCCAGCAGCTCGATATTGGCATTGAGGGGCTGACTGAGCGACGACTGTAGAGATATCTCTCCGAGCCCCAGCGCATGCGCCATACCGGAAGTCAGCGACGTTGCAGCCGCGATAGCCAGCACCAGTTTGCGAACCCGAATCATAGCGATATCCCTTGTTTTATCTTTTTTGTCTCGACCAGCGAGAGGGTCTGTTGCCACTGTTAGCCCACGCCCGGAAGCGCTTTCCCGTCAACCAGCAACTTGAGCAGTATCGTCAAGCTAGAAAGATTCTTCAAATTTTGAGGTAAGTATCTTTCACAGATAGTGTTTTATCAACTTTTGGCTGACTTTTACAGCCATTGCTTGCGATGCAATTCGCGCATATTTGGAAGCAATGCACAATTCAACACCGGCAGCGCATTCAAAAAAGCAATTAACGGAGGGAGGATATGAATAAAGCCGGGATTACCCCAAGGCTTGTGCGCGATAAAAATCACGCTCCCGCCCAGATTATCCGTGATGCATTACATTGATAAATACCAGCCCCGAAGGGCGGTATTTATCAGCACGCACCGGAATCAGCGCTCCAGCAATATACGCAGCATACGGCGCAGGGGCTCTGCCGCACCCCACAGCAACTGATCGCCGACGGTGAAAGCACCCAAGTACTGAGAACCCATATTCAGTTTGCGCAGACGACCAACCGGCACACTCAGCGTACCCGTCACGGCAGTTGGTCCGAGCTCACGAATACTCGCTTCGCGATTGTTCGGCACCAGCTTGACCCAGGGATTGTGTTGGCTGATCAACTGTTCGATATCAGCCATCGGCACATCCTTGTTCAGCTTGATGGTCAGCGCCTGGCTGTGGCAGCGCATCGCGCCGATGCGTACGCACAGGCCGTCGACCGGGATCGGGCTCTTGTTGCGACCGAGGATCTTGTTGGTCTCGGCCTGACCTTTCCATTCTTCGCGGCTCTGGCCATTCGGCAATTCCTTGTCGATATAGGGAATCAGGCTGCCGGCCAGCGGCACACCAAAATTGTCCACCGGGAAGCTGTCGCCACGCATGGCTTCGGCCACCTTGCGATCGATGTCGAGGATGGCGCTGGCCGGATTGGCCAAATCGTCCGCCACGGCACCGTGAATGGCACCCATCTGCTTGATCAGCTCACGCATGTTCTGCGCACCAGCACCGGAAGCGGCCTGATAGGTCATGGCACTCATCCACTCGACCAGGCCTGCCTCATACAGACCGCCCAACGCCATCAGCATCAGACTGACCGTACAGTTGCCGCCGATGTAGTTCTTGATCCCGGCATCCAGCGACTGGTCGATCACCTTGCGGTTGACCGGATCCAGCACGATCACCGCGTTATCGGCCATGCGCAGCGCCGAAGCCGCGTCGATCCAGTAGCCATCCCAGCCAGCTTCCAGCAGCTTGGGGAACACCTCGTTGGTGTAGTCGCCGCCCTGACAGGTCAGAATCACATCCAGACCTTTGAGCTCGTCGATGCTATAGGCATCTTTCAGTGGAGCGACGTCCTTGCCTACGTCCGGCCCCTGGCCGCCGACATTTGAAGTGGTGAAGAACACCGGCTCGATCAGGTCGAAATCCCGCTCCTCCAGCATCCGCTGCATGAGCACCGAACCCACCATACCGCGCCAACCGATCAGACCTACGCGCTTCATAGCACTACACCTTCCAAAAGAGAGTCATTCCGCCACTCGCGCAGCGGAGCGAGAGATTACAGACTGCGCAGCGCTTCGACTACTGCATCGCCCATTGCGGCCGTACCGACTTTAGTCTTGCCTTCCGACCAGATATCGCCGGTGCGCAACCCCAGATCCAGCACCTTGCTCACGGCCAGTTCGATGGCATCGGCGGCGGCAACCTGATTGAAGCTGTAACGCAGCAACATCGAGACCGAGAGAATGGTCGCCAACGGATTGGCAATGCCTTTGCCCGCGATATCCGGTGCCGAACCGTGGCATGGCTCGTACATGCCCTTGTTGTTGGCATCCAGCGACGCCGACGGCAGCATGCCGATCGAACCGGTGAGCATCGAAGCTTCGTCCGAGAGGATGTCGCCGAACATGTTGTCGGTGACCATCACGTCGAACTGCTTGGGCGCCCGCACCAGCTGCATGGCGGCGTTGTCGACGTACATATGGCTCAACTCGACATCCGGGTAATCCTTGGCCACTGCCTCGACCACTGCCCGCCACAACTGGCTGGAGGCCAGCACGTTGG
>JACCDZ011309795.1_pt1 | contig 13893 bp, 9 predicted proteins | sample 7449551 | NCBI WGS metagenome assembly JACCDZ01 (sample SAMN15323452, study PRJNA562643) | freshwater metagenome | isolation source: river surface water | place: USA:Blue River Watershed | collected 2017-08-18
AATTCCTCCTATTTATTTTGTTATTATTTTAAATATCGAATCATCTTTGAATACTTTAGTAGATGATTTATTAATTTGTAATTTTTCAATCACCGATGTTTTATGTTGTATTAATCCTTTTGAGAATGGAGATATTACGTCATTATTAGTGTACACTAAATACACAGATTTTCCTATTGCATGCGTACTATATTCTCTTAAGACAACAGGCATCACTGAAGCATCCATTAACATCTGAATAGCGTCATTGATATCCGAAACCGCATTTTGGTGATTTTTTATTTTAATGAGGATAGCAGGGTTATCGTCCCTCGATACGAAGCATCTCATGTGCACGTCGTAGACATATATCGTCACGTATTGAGCTGACTCCGACTCTTCTTTCGTACGTTGTTTTCTAGACGATTCACTAATAGAAGTGTCATGTTCTTCATGTTCATCACCGAAGAAAGATTCAAACTTAGATGAATCTATTTTAATTGCGTTTCTTTTAACCTGTTTTCTGAATCCAGAAAGCTCGATAACACGTTTAGAATTACTCCTCATAGAAATTCCCCGAGGTAACACTCTTGACGACACTTGGTAGTATTCTACGGCGTCTGTTATATCATGATAACCGTCACCAGAAGCACACCAATTCCATTCTTTTAAATCAACATACATCGCACACAATGACATATCATATTTAAACGTTCCGGCTTCTTTGTTATCAATATATGGTCTAGAATACGATCTGAACTCAGGTTTATCAATTTTCAATAGAAATACTTTATCAGAATTTTCTCCGATAATCAAATACAAGTAATTAACGTATTCTTCTATTAATTCATCATAAGGAACTACGAACGTGCACGACATACGATAATCTCGTTCATCAGCTACAAGAAGTATGCTCGGATTGATAGATTTATCTTTGATACTTATTAGATACGTGAACATGAAACCAATATATATTAAATGTGTTTCTGTTGGAGCATTCTTGATTTTCGTAGACATATATCTAATACCAGTGTCTTCGGACACGTCTTTCATACATATATTAATAATACGAGCATATTCATAATATAAATCTTTAGTTAATATCGACGCACCTAAAACATTGTCAATCGCATATTTGCTCGATAATATCGAAGAACATATCATCTCATCTAAGAACGGAATTAGTTGACGTAAATTAGATGAAGATCCTCCTCGCTTAGTATACAATACGGATAGTATAGCTGATATAACTGACATGTTTATCTGTTTTGATAAAATGAACTCGATCTCTTCGTCTACTTCTTCAACAAGCATTGTCCATGATAACACTACTTTTCTATTCTTGATGTTTTTTATTTTTAGTGTTAAGTGTGAGTATAATTGTTCTATAATTTTTTTCGTGTAAATCACATCGCTTTCGTGCTCTATATCTAAAACAAACTCAATAGTACTAGACGACTTGATTGATGAATTGCTGTAATCAACATTCACTTCTATATTAACTTCTTTTGATAACTTTTCAATTTTATTAAAGAATATAGACGATGAGTTAAACCCGAATAAATCTGAGTATCTCGAGATATTAGATTTTATCATATTGAATGATTCCGGTTTTAATACAGGATCAAGATAAATCAATTCACCGGTTGTTTTATTTACGGCACTGATACCTCCATGGTTACCACCAATATACGACAACACTTTTTCTGACCAGCTTGTAGATTCTTTTCTTTTTAATTCTCTCATTTTTAATTCCTCCTAAGGTTTAATTTTATTGTTTGGATATTGATTTTATCAATTCATCATATTTAGACAAAACGATTTTCATGTATTCTCTTTCATCTTTATCAAGACATTCTAACTCTTGTCTGGTGTATATCTTCGTATTCATCGTTCCGCCTTCATTCAAACTTATCTTTACGATCGTCATCATGTTCACAGAACTATCACGCATCATAGCGTACATTGACACGAATTTACCTTCAGCCCCTAACTGTGTACATCTAGTCACCTCTATATTCGGATGCACGAGAATTGGTGCATGTTCAGAGTTATCGAACCAAGTTATAACACGCAGGGCTTCGGACGTAATATCTTCGATTCTATCTGGAAAGATAACAACGGATAACTTTTTACATAACTGACTAATCGTAGCCGCGCCGTTTTTGAGATCGAACTCTGAGGTATGTCTACCCACCCATAAAGTCTCACCATGCATACTTATTTCAAAAGGTATACTCATCCAATACGCTACTGGAAGTTTAACTTTGTAACGCTCCATTTTAACCAATGCTTCTTCTAATTCGGCTTTGATCGACGCTGTTTTCTCCATTTTCTTTTCTAATCTTGGTATTTCTAATTGAATGGCTTTCGTGATACCATTTGATACAGCTAATTCTAGTTGATGATTCTCATCATTCATAGCTTTCAAAACGTCCGTCTTGAATTGTTTATTCAGAGTTTTCGATCTCTTCACAGATGATCTCACTTTATCGCATATACTATCGATATCTAAAAATGATAAATCCCATAATTCGATTATCGACAGCGATACCATCTTCGATGGCTTACCCTTATACTCAGCGAATACCTCGATAAATGGTGTATAAGTCGAATCGAATGATTCGTCGAATTTACACGTGAATTTTATTGTTTCCATTTTAATTCCTCCTATATCGTTAACGTGTATGATGACTGGAGGTCTCATATCGTTACATTAGAATAATATATAACCGGAATCAGTAAAAAAAAATGAACCCCGAAGGGCTCATTTAAATCATTGTTTTTGTGAACCCTATTATTTTTATAGGATTGTATGTTTTGAGCGTACAATCATCGTTGTAAGCTCTAGTATAATACTCCGCTTTAACTTTCCAATTACCCTTAGGATTTCTAATTATTTCTAGATGAGGTAGGTTTGGATCTTGGATGTATACTTCTATGTGAGTATAATTTCTGTTTGCTGCAATGTCTGGATTCATTTCATCAATTAGTTCTTTAATATCAGTTATTTTTGTCATGTTTGTTTGACTCCTTCTTAAAGATATTGTTTATATACAATTACCACTTTTTCGTCTTTTTCAAGTGAAATAGATGTTGTCGGAACAACGTTTGTAACTTCTATGTTTCTAAAATCAACTACAGTTCCGCCTGCGCCATCACTACATTCAACCGGTTGACCACTGAGTACTTTGAAAGAAGAAAGTCTTCTGCTCCAACTATTTAGTTGATCATAAATGAAATAATCCGTAAAATGCGTAGCACTTATTTCGAACTTTGTCTCTATGATGTACTCTGTACCCATTGATGAACCTGATAGTGTATCAGATGGATACGTGTTGTCTAGTGTACCTCCTCCAACAATCTTACCGTATCCTTTGAAAGCTGTACGCATTCCGTAATACTTAACTATACCGTTCTCGACGCTACGTAAAAAATAACCCGCTGCATAGTTCTGAGCAATATCATCCTCTGCTTCTGTTCTGAAGTACAATATAGGTAGAAGTTCATCCGAACTCCATCCTTTCTCGTATCTCATGACTACGTCTCTAGCTTGAGACTCTGAACCTTCCTTACCGAAAGCGAATCCGCAAAGAGCTAATTCATTTGCTAGAGTTTTAGTATACGGCAATAATGTCATTCTAGAATCATTGTCCAACTTGTAAGTCGCAAAGGGTTCATACGAATTCATACTAGTGAAAACACCGTTATTTATTTCTAAACCTAAGAGTTTCAATGCTGCAACTTGTCCTCCTGCTATAGTAGTTAAATTCTTATCGTTTCTTGTTTCTATCTTCTCTATGAACTTTGAGCCGTCTTTTCGGTGATGCTCTATGAAGAGTTCTCCGCCGTAAGCAGAGAAGCCTGGCTTACCTATTTTATCTATCAAGTTAATTTGTTTCATGATCTCCTCCTATTTGTATTAATCTACTGTATCCTCTAGAATTCGTATACGCGAGGAATAGCGCGTCTTTTATGAGGAAGTTATCCTCAGGTATATCCAAACTTCTACTTATTTCTATGTTATCAGTTTTAGTGTTGAAGTCGTTAACGTACTTATTGCTATGTGTACGATGTAAGTTTTCTCTCACTCGGAATGAATCTAACTCATCCCCGATGTCGTACGTAAATTCAGGATCTCTGACTGTAGTGGTCATCGAAGTGAAGTAATCTACTAGATATGACAATACGTTCTTCAACTCATTTGTTTGAGTATCACGGATGTCATCTAAGAAAGAGACTGCATCTACGTACTCGTCGTTATTCAATGACTCAATTAAAGATCGCATTAACTTTAAAACATAAACGATTTCATCACTGTAGGTTTCACTCCAATCCGTATCCGATGTTTCATTCTTCATACGTTTCAAATTGTTGTACGCTGAAACGTTCACATTCTTTAAGTAATCAGTGTAAGTTGTAGATGTTCCGAATGTAGAATTTTTAGCATTCAATCTTGTAGAATACTCTAGAACTTGTTTACATATCATGTATTGGTCGTTGTCTACTGTTTCACTCATTATCTCACGTAGAGTGTGTAGTAATCTCCTGTCTTTCGAGTACACTTCTAAGAAGTCGTTTAATGAACCTGTAGAATTATACATCAACCAATCTGAAAGCATGAACATGTAATCCGTTCCAGAAAAATTAGCTTCAAATATTCTAAGAAGATCCACTACTTCGTAATCTAAAGATGTTGTTACTTGAATATCTGATAATGGAACTTCAACCTTGCTGAAGTTTATCTTATGATTTAACCCAACAACGTATTTCATTTCTGAAGGCGTAGACGGTATGTTGTCTACGAACTTGTATTTTGTAGCTAACAATGAACACAAATACGCGTACACTTGAAGAATACTCATATCAAAGTTTCTAAGCTTATGTTTAACTGAAATGTTTTGTAACCCTATATCTGATTCCAATAACGTATTATAGAACAACGAGAAATCCAGAGAGGTTTGACTCATGTCTATGAAGTTGTCGACAGCTACATATTTCGAATGAATATATGAGAAATCTTTGTTGAGCAACGCATGATAAGTGTTAACGTATCCGTTGTCAGTCAGTGCTGTCTCAAGGTTACGTGTCGTTACATTAGATAAATGCTTATCCGAGAAAGTAGAATCATTTGATATTAACTTATCGTAGGATATGTATCCGTATTCTCGAGTAAGATACTTCCTCACGTTCTTCATGTCTTTAACAGGCACGGCGTGACACCGTATCACTGGATTACCGTTAACGTATAACTTCTGAATCACGTAGTTGTATATATTCTTTACATTAAATATATCAGCTAGGTTTTCCAGTACTTTGTTCGTTCCTCTGTTTCGTATCAGAAGAGGTAGATTCATAGCCACCTTACGACGTGTATCTATGTCGACTGTATCCATACTTATACCGTAATCATTAAATATTGCTGCTAATTCGTAATCGTCGTAATAATCGTTTTCTATATCGAACCCTGAATCACGAATAAGATCCATTCGTGTACTCCAAGCTAAGAGCATTACTACGAATGACTCATAGTACGTGGTTGTTCTTTGATAAAATATGTTGTGGTGAGCCTTATCGAAAGCTTTTCTGTTTATTTCCCAATACTCATGAAACTTCGCACTAAGTTCTTCTTCACCGTCTACTACGCCGGCAGTTATCATAGCGAAGTCATTTGCTTCTCGAATAGCTTCTATGCTTGCTCTTCTGTGAAGATAAGAAATGTACGTCTTCTTAGGATACTTCTTTGCTAACTCAGTTAAAACACCTTTCGTATACAACACTTCAATCTCAGAATCACTGAGTTCATGAATAGGAGTCGTAGTAGACGCGTACTCCGCGTACTCACTTGATACGTAAACGTATTCCACATCGGTCAAAGATGGTAATCCTGCGAATATTCTTACGTATGTATTCTTCTCAACATAAGAACTAATAAATCTTTTTCTAGCATTAGATAGTACCAATTTACATTCTTCTTCTGTTAAGTAAGTAGCTACTAGCTTAGGAGAAGCCATACAAATAATTCTATCCAATTCTCTGGCTGATTGTTCTAATTCTGTCCCGTCGAAATCACTAGAACTTAACTCACTGTACTGCGTAAGCGTATCATTCTCATCAATCGCATTCTTATACTTACGGTAACCTGTGAGCATCTCATCTGTATCATTCGATTCCATAAGGTATCCCATCTTAACGGTACTCCTAGAGAATACTTCTTCGACGATACCTTCTATTCTACTGAAGTCCATAAAAACCTCCTTCATCTTTTCTTTATAAATTAATGTTAAAGGAAGTAATGTAACATTATGATATGGACGAATTTAAAATATGGAGGGATAAGATGAATATATTAACTATAATTGTAGCATTCGCTATATTCGGAATGATAGAAGCATTACGTTTCTATTTCAAGAGATATATGGAGAATACTAAAAACAAAATAAAAGCAGAATTAAATAAAGAAATATCGAGTAGAAATAGTAAGATAGAGGAGTTAGTTACGAAGAACAAATCATATGAGCTTTGCAACGTATCTTTTGACGAGACAAAAAAGGTACTAATGAATATGATAGATGAATACATTTCGTTCATATTCAGAAACGAAATAAACATGCCTCATAACATCAAGAATAAAGATAAACCTACAACGTGGGATAACGTCTTCATGATTCCGACGAATAAACGTCAACAAGAACACTACGATGAATTAGAAACTTTAGTGACCACGAACATGAGTGATTCTTTTTTGGAGAGGTTGAGAGTATTCTATAAGGACTCGTACATCAATCATTTCATAAAAGACTACATTGTAACCGAATACAATGCAAGAATTCTAGACACGATAGAAGAAGGAAAGAAATTCCGTGACTTATGTAGAAAGAACGCTGAAGAATTCGCTAGAGTTGTTCAAGAAGAAAGTTACAAGAAGACAGCAAACAAGAACGAGAAAATAAATCGTTACTTGAATTTCTTCGGATTCGATGCACCATTAGAAACAGACGTTGAAAAAATCATAGAAGATCCTTCAGTCATAGACATAGAGAAAAGAGACGCCATGAAGTTATTCAGAGGACGTTACCTATTAAACAAACAATATTATGATTCATTCAAACCATATATTCACGAAATCGAAGACACTGTTAAAGATATAGAAACGATACGTCAACCGGATGATAAGTTCGTAACGTACCTAGCTTCGGAATACGGATGGGATAGAAAAGTATTGACTGCACCAGAAGAAATAGAAGTAGAAAAATTAGAGATTGTGGAGGTGTGTCTAAGACACGGATTGGATCCAGTAGCAATCGATTTATTCGGAGAGTACAACAGTGTAGGCCCTTACGCTTACAAAGATTCACACGGAGTGGATGTATCGATGCATGGTAAGAGATTGAATCCTATCTTCTACATTTCTGAAACCTATAATGGGGATTATTCAAGTGCTGCTGAAGTGGCATATAGCGAGACCAAAGATATATTCGTATAAAAGGAGGGAGGAATAACTAATGAAAATAAGTATGTACAACGACAAGACTTTACGTGAAGCGGATGCTAAGGAAGTAACCAGTTCTAATTTCTTTAAGAATGGTTTACCGGATCCAGAAGGGTTATTTTCACCAATAATATTCGGGATAACTCCGGAAGATAAAGAACACAAAATAGGATTCATTTCACTGAAACAACTCTTCTTTCACCCGTTAATATACGCGAGAGTGTTTCAGAGATCGTTTCGTAAGATAGATTCGATACTCATGGGAACTGAACGTTTTAGTGTAGTTGGAGGTAAACTCGTACCGGATGCAAACGGTAAAACTGGACTTAAGTGGTTCTTGAGTGTTTTACCTCAGCTTGACTTGTTTACTGGAATGAACATTAATGAGGAATCCTCAATAATAACGACAGAGTTAAGAAAAACTATGAAAAATATGAAGATGGACGATATTACTATTTCTAAGTATGCAGTAACTCCATTAGCATACAGAGATTTCTCTACGTTAGACATGAATGCTTCCGCTGTAGACGAAAGTAATAACTTATACAGAGATCTGATACGATTAGTCTCTTATCAAGAAGAGAACAAGAATAATCCGTTATTCGACATCAACATGAGCAACTACAAAATTCAAATGAAACTAAACGCGTTATTCGATTATTTCGAGGGAAGAACCTTCAAGAAATTCGGTGCACAGAACATGTTAGTTCTAGCTAGAAACATAGATTATTCAGCGAGGTTAGTTATCTCGGCTGCGAAGTTGGATCCAAACAACTACGGAAATAACTGGATAAAAATGGGGACGTGTGGTGCGCCTTTGAGTGCTGTAGCTGGTACTGGAATACTATACGCATTAAATGCTGTTCCTAAAGTAATTGAAAACTTATATAACTGTAGAGGTTTCGAGAACGCGAAAGGCGAGCAACCGTCTCTTACTGATTTGAAAAACGAATACTTTAATAATGAAGTTGTATCCGACATGATAGATAAGTACATATCTTCGTGGGGAGAAAGATTGAGTTATGTGAAGAAACCTAATTCTGAAGAACCAGTGACGTACACGTACCTCAAAGACGGTAAAGAAGTAACTAAGAACTTGACGTTGATGGAGTTCGTATACATGCTAGTATACGAAAACATAGAAGTTAATCAGATATGTGCTACGATTCGTAGGTATCCTATTCAGGGAGCTTTCTCTCTGATTTCACTTAGAGTACATATAATGACTATAGATGATACTCATGCGGTTGAATTCGGAGGAATGAACTTCGAATATTTCCCTGATACATCAAAATTAGAAGAACAAATAAAGAAAAGCATGATAAAAACGTCTGATCCAAGAGAGAGGGCTAAGATAGCTGCTAGAGTATCAAGTAAATACGACGAAACTTTAATACTGTCTAATTTACTAATGGACGGTTTTAATATGGATTTCGACGGAGATAAAGTTGCATTCACTTTATGCTTAACAAAACAAGCAAATGATGAAGCTTTAGCATTTTTAAATGATCCTCAAGCTTACTTTTCTTTGGAAGGTAATAATCAAAGGATCATCTTGAATAAAGAAAGCATAAGCGGTATTTATGGATTAACTAAGGATGACAAAGATGCTCCTCCTTTAAAAGATAATACAATCTTACAAAAGATCTTAGAGAACGCACTCACTGATATGAGAACTCTAGTGGATTACACATTAGATGACTACGATGAGAAGACTATGAAGATAATTCCATCGAAGTGCAAGATAGAATCAGTTTGCACGTATAAAGGAATAAAGACTACGGTAGGTAGAGCTTACTTCAATGCTGTGACAACTGAAGTTCTAGGTTTACCGTTTATTAATGAACCTTGTACTAAGAAAGTTCAATCTAAACTTTTAGCTGACGCGGATAGATTAGTTCTGATGGCTTTAGAAAAAGGAGATAAATCTTTCTTCACGGATGTGTTTATTCCATTCTTAGATAGATGGGAGAGATTAACTTTTGCGTGCGCGGATGCGTTCGGGTCTTCTTTAGATATGAATGTATACGCTACGAGTAAGGAATACGATGAGTACCGTGAAAAACTAATAAATGATAATCGTAAGGAAATAGAAGAGAATGGGAATCTTACAGTGTACGACGAAGTCGAGAAGAAACTTATTGCTAAATTGAAAGAAGTTCATAAGAAAGAAGGGGTAAATACTGAGATATTCGATTCAGGAAGTAAACTCTCTTATCAAGACGATCTTCGTAATGGTTTAGTGTGTGTCGGACCGATGCCTGTCGGAGTAGGAGCCGGTAAATACAAAATATCTTTAAGCGGCTTATTAGAAGGTACAACTAAGAAAGAACGTGCAATTTATGCACAATCTAATATAGTTGCTGGATACTTTAGAGCGATGGGACCTGCTACAGGTGGAACTATAGCAAAAGAAATACTGGCAGCTACGCATGATACTAAGTTAGGTAAGAAAGGTTCAGATTGTAGACGAACCGTCGGTCAAGTGTACTTGATAGATGATTACATGGCGGATCAACTAGATAAACGTTACATCATCGAAAAAGGTTTGTACAGAAGAATTAGTTCTTCTGAATTAAAAGAAAAATATATGGGTAAAAATGTGATGTTTAGAGCAGCACATTTCTGTGCACATGGAGATGTATGCAATGTGTGTGCGGGAGACATGCCGTATATCGTAGCAGAATCAGCTGATACAATAAATATCGGAGCTCAGAAGAGTAAGACTGGAGATGAAATAACTCAAGCATCTTTGAGTAAGTTCCATTCAAGTAAAACTGAATTCGTATACGTTGATTTGAATGACTACATTGTGTTCGAATCATCAGAGGATATTTCTGAAGAAATGACCCTAGTGGATGCTATGAATGATTCGTTCTGGAACATCTCAGAAAGCATAGAAGAACAAGACGACTTAATAGGCGATCTAGATGAAGTACTCAACGATGTAATACTTGATAATGCTCAAGTTTACTTCGGAAAAATAGAAGAACCATCTATGAAAGAATATGTCGATGTACTTAATTCCGGAATTCATACTGAAATGTCTCTAAGACAAACATTAGTTTCTGCTTGGCCTGAATTTATAGATTTAAGAGACAGATTAGACAAGATGAATTGGATTAACGAGAAAGACAAACAATCATCATTGAAATCATGCAACAACACAATAAACATGCTATCTGATAATAATTATTCAGAAATATTGTCTGAAGGATTAAACGGTGATAGTGATAATATGGTAGTCAAAGTATACGACAGAGATCAACTATACGGATTAAATTACGACTTACACGTGTTGATGTTTAAAGTAGCATGCGGAGGAGTCGATGATTTAGACTTATTGAAATCTCTGATAGGAGATTTATATGTTAGCATGAAGAGTAGTGGATTACATGGAGAGTTAATAGATAATGAAGATGGATCATACTTCGTGTATGCGTGTATGAATAAGTACATACCGTCAACTATTCTTCCAGAAGAATATATTAACGAAGCAGTTTCAGCTGAACAAGTGTCTAAAGGTAGAAGCGAAGTACAACGTATCGAAAAGAAAATGAGAAAGCGTTTAGAAGATGCAATTTCTCAACTAGAAACCAACGCTAGTAACGCTAAGAAAAAAGCTAGAGAAAATATGAGCGAAGCTTTACGTGAAAAAGAATCTAAACTAGAAATACAACGTAGGAACGACAGAGTAGAATACAGAAAACGTTTAGAACGCATGATGGTAGAATTCGATATAAACTACGAGAAAGCAAATAAGTTTAAAATGCAAAAAGCTAAAAATAAGCTTAACTTCATATACAATAAGAAGTGTTCTAGTATAGACGCGTCTTTAACTGACGGTATCAATCATATCAGAATGAAGAACAAAGCTAAGACACATGAAAACGTAACAGCGGTTAGAATAAAATACGGAATTTAGACAAAAAAGAAAGAACCCTTCGGGGTTCTTCTTTTTTATTTCATTGAATCGATTTTTGTGCATCCCAGTCTTTTGCATAAATGTAGGACGAACTTTAATGCATTTTCATTTCCTTTGAATTTGTTAACATTGGCATGATTCTCGTATTTATTAATTTTTATAAGTATCACGGATTTTTGTCTTTTACCAGTCTTTTCAATTATGAATCTTTCGATCACATTGTCTACTTCGACTAGGATGCAGTAATCGTCTAGCGTGATCACCATTCGTCTTTCAGAATCATTTAAAGAATACACGCCATTCTTTACGTGTTTAGGTATAATCACACTAATTCTATTCGGTGAATTGTTTAAAAACAATGGTTGAGTTTCGGTATCCATATTCATTTCTTCTAAGATTGCATCTGACTCAACAGTATTGAATGCAGCCCTTTTTATTATATCGAAGTCTTCTTCGTACAATACATCGCTTTTAATATCAGACGTATCGGGAACAGATAAAGCTAGTAATATAGAACCAGAAGACATCATATTCGCACGCTTATATAAAGCAACATCCGCATGAATATAATTATTTATTCTGGACATAATTAATCTAAGATGTGCGTTAGATAAATTTTCATATGAAGATAATAAATTAATCACCATGTTTTCATCGACATTATTGTACTTTCTGGTGTCTCCAAAGATGACAGCATCGCTAGGTAAATCTATCGTATCATATGTGAGTGTCATTTCTTTTCCTTTGTTGGAGATTATGGTTATATTTTCAATACTCGATGTGGATATGTTCTTTACAGGTTTCCACTCGTCGTAATCTATTTTCCACTCACCATTCGAATTATATATTGTTAGATCCGAATCATTTATAAATAAAGATCTAGATGCGATTATAATATGATATTTGCTTTTGTTTTCATGAAAATATCCCAGAACTGAATTCGAAAATTTTTCTTTCAAGTATTCTTTTATCAAACTCTCAAGTTCCTGTAATTTTATTTCTAATGTAGGAGCATTGTTGATTATAGTTTCAGCTATGATCTTTATAATTTCGGAATTTTCGTTATTTTTTATATATTCGTTGAAATTAAAAAATACCTTTCCATCATTATTTTTAGATAACACAAACACAGGGTAATTATCATTCTCAACCATTAGTATTTTAGATTTTTCAGATGAAGATATATCCTTTCTCACATCTTCGATACTCTTGACACAAACACGTCTCTCAAGATAAGAATTTAAGTGAGGTATTACTTCTGAAGAAAAATCTTTCCACTTTCTCATTCTATATACTATGTTTAAGTCAGATTCGTATCTACCTGTATATATAGAATTCGTGTTTTCCGATAAGAAACCAGAAACCAGATCTTGTATAGTATCTGTGATTAGAATAGATCTCAACGGACGTATAATTGCGTCGTCGCTGTTATTGTAAATGCTATGTTGAGAATTAATTGAACCCATGTATCCGATGAAGTCTTTTACATAAAATAAACTCTCACTGGTACCGTCAGGAAATACAAAATTTCTCCATTTTTTACTGTCATTACATTCGAACGCATGACATGTGGAGTATACGTCTCCTCTAGCATGTATACCTTCCAAATACTCTGCAGTGTATTTGTATATCTCCTTGTAGGTGTCTAATGTCTCATCTACGCTAGAAAATTTATCGTCATTATTCTCTTCTGCATTAATATAAACATATATTCCAGAAACTTCACTTTTACTATTCAATTTAGTTAAATCAGTGATGATGTTTTGTTTATCGGATTTCATATATAAGTCGGTATAGCCACGGTGATCTATGATATTTGACGTATAAGCTAGTATATTATATTGTACATCATTATACGATGCATTTATGTATTCCGAGAATTTAGTAAAATCTTCCAGCTTGAAATTTATTATGATATGTTTTCTTGAATGCACCAACATAGAACCGACACTGAATGTTCTTATCACACTCTTAAACTCCTCCACTTCTTTAACATGATTCGCTTCTGATAGCATCGTTCTTCCGTCTACTATAGTAGACGTTGCATATCTACTGAGTAAGTGGTTGTAAAAATCAATGACGATGTATTCTGAATCGAGTGCCATCTTGGGTATAATCAACGTTGTATTGTCGTATTTTTCACCATGAACAAGTGCAATGTTAAATTTCCAGAGTGTTTATCCGTTTCGCTAGAAATATGTTTTACAGCAATGTCATATTTTTCAAGTATTTCTGCCAGTATAGATGGTGTGTCTTCGTCTATATTAGAGCTTCGTACTATGAAACTAACGGTTTTAGCTTCATCGTCTATCATATACCTTTTACCTGAATAAGCTAGTAATTCTTTAAATAAATCCATGGATAACGTTATTACTATTTTCATATTTACCTCCTAAAATTATCTACTTTTTTAAAAACTTTTAAAAGTTCAGGATTATACGCGAATTTAAGCATAAGATGTATTGCTTTTATAGTTCTCATATTCGTTCCTTTATAT
>JACCDZ011555820.1_pt1 | contig 13893 bp, 9 predicted proteins | sample 7449551 | NCBI WGS metagenome assembly JACCDZ01 (sample SAMN15323452, study PRJNA562643) | freshwater metagenome | isolation source: river surface water | place: USA:Blue River Watershed | collected 2017-08-18
TTGATCGGAGCATCTTTCACCTCGTCCGTCAGTTGATACGTTCCTGAATAAACCAATTCTGATGGAACCGATGGATCGTAGCTTTCCGGAAATTTAGCTGCTAAATCATGGGAAAAAACATCGTGACGCGCTGATGTCAATCCGTTGCTTCCCATCCCTCCGTTGTACTCAGTTTCGTAACTTGCTTGCCCAAAACTTGCCAAACCCACGATTACGTCTCCTGGTTGAATCGTATGATTTGAAATCACATCGCTGCGTTTCATGCGGCAAACCACTGTAGAATCAACGATCAATGTTCTCACCAAATCGCCAACATCTGCGGTTTCACCACCGGTTGAATGAATTCCAATGCCTTGTGATCTCAATTCGCTCAACAATTCCTCTGTTCCATTGATAATCGCAGAAATGACTTCGCCTGGAACCAAATTTTTATTGCGACCGATTGTAGAAGAGAGTAAAATATTGTCGGTTGCTCCAACGCATAACAAATCATCGATATTCATGATGAGTGCATCTTGTGCGATCCCTTTCCAAACAGAAAGATCACCTGTTTCTTTCCAATACATGTATGCCAAAGCAGATTTTGTACCTGCACCATCGGCGTGCATCACGATACAATACGATTCGTCTCCCGTAAGGTGATCCGGAACAATTTTACAAAAAGCCTGCGGAAACAGCCCCTTGTCTACGTTTTTAATTGCATTGTGGACGTCTTCTTTTCCTGCAGAAACGCCGCGCAAATTGTATCTAGTATCTGACATAAATTGTATTGAAAGGTGCAAAATTAATAAATTGCTTTGGTTTTCCCTAAAATCTCGGTTGTGAGTTTACGCAAAACAAAAAACGCTACCGATCACGATAGCGTTTTTTGTTGTATTTCTAATTTTCTATTTTTTTCCTTTTTTCAAGGGTAAGAATTTTCTGTAAATCGCAGGTGCTTCAGGGGCCGTAGCAGCTTCAAACTCCATCGTAATTACACGTCCCTCCGTGCGTCGATTGAACTGGTGCAGTTTTTCAAACAACGCTTTATCTGCTTTAAACTTATTGATATAGGCTTCCGTCAACGTGATTGTTTCAACACCCGTTTTATCTTCTGGCATTACTTCAAACCACTCGTTACCTCTTTTGAAAACAACTCTTGGTTGGCTTTCACCACGTCCAACAGGAACAATTCTTCTTGGGTCGATTCCTTTTTCGTCAACCAAGAAACGGTAACATTCTTTCGCACGATTATCAGCCAATACGCGGTTGTACTCGTTATCACCACGGCTATCTGTGTGTGAACTCAACTCCAATACCATGGTTGGGTATTCGTTCAACAAGTTGTATACATACATCAAGGAATCTTTTGAGTTGATCGTAGAATCCACTAACAATGACCATTGATTGAATGGGTAACGAACCTCCGGCAAACGGAATACTTTGTCTGGAACCATTTGCATATCGATAAAGAAACTTTGATCGTAGTTTACACCTACTGTTGTAAATGACTCCACTTTCTTATTCTCTTTATATCCTGTTTTAGTTCCCAAGGTAACAGAGTAAGTCACGTCTTGTTTCACATAACGTGTTCCATCCGTTTTCTTGTCCCAAAATACTTTTCCTTGTGCATTGGTTACACCTTCCCATTTTTCTCCGTTTGAACCAGAAACGAAAACGGTTAAGTCAGAAACACGTTTCGTTTTTGTCAAATCTCCAACTTCACCCACAGTAACTGTCAAATCAAACAAGTTTGGTGGCATCACGTAGTTCCAAATATCCGATTTGTACTCACTTGTACCTTTACGTTCAGATGTAAAATATCCTTTTTTGTCTGTGTACTCGATCAATGCGTAATCGTTGTTTTCAGAATTGATTGGAACTCCTAAATTCGTTGGATTCTCCCATTTATTTTCATCGCCAACACGCGCTGCTCTGAAAATATCTAAACCACCTACTCCAGGCAAACCGTCTGAAGCGTAAAACAAGTCTCCGTTCAATGCCAACGTTGGGAAAAGTTCATTTCCTGGTGTATTGATACCTGGCCCCATGTTTACTGGAGTAGTCCAACTATCAGATTTCTTGTCGTACGTTGTGTACCATAAATCTTTTCCACCGAAACCGCCTGGAAGGTCTGAAGCAAACACCAAATGTTTACCATCATCAGAAACGCAAGGATGCCCTACAGAAATCGTATCACTCGCTTTCAGAATCAATTTAGTTGGTGCTCCCCATGTTTTTCCGTTTAGTTCAGACATCCAAATATCACAACCTAAGTTTTGTTTTTTCACGTTTGGACATCTTGTGAAGAACATTTTTTTGCTTCTTCCATCGAAACAAACCGTTCCCTCATTGTCTTCTGTGTTGATACCTTCGCCAACCAATGCTTTTGGTTGCATCCAGTTTCCATTTTTATCCAATTCGGCAACCCACAAATCCATGTAAGACTCACATGTACGAGGATCTTTATCTCCTGCTTTTTCAGACTTAGAAATACTGTAGTACATTTGAACATTTTTCTTGTCACCAAACATTGGTGCCATTTCAAAACCTTTATCGTTCAATTTCGTTTCGTTTGAAACAATGTGTTTCGTTTTGTTTGCTTTGAATTCTTTGTTCATTTCACACGACTTCAAACCAACGTCTGCTCGCGTATCATCTGGAACCAACTTCTTGTAAGCCAAATAATCTACTTCTGCTTTCTTGAAATCACCCATAATACGCAACATCTCTGCATTGTAAAGCAAAACCAATGGCTCTACCTCTTGGTATTTAAGTAATTTCGCTTTTTCGTACCATTCACTGGCGTTTTTGGGGTTTTCGGTTTGTCTGTAACATTCTGCTGTCTTGAATGCCATCTCTCCTTTGAGCTTGAGTGCTCCTGCACTTTTTCTCACAATTTTAGAGTAAGCAAACGCACATTTTTCAGCTCCTGCACAAAATTCCTCGTTGCGATAAATTTCATTTGCCTCTTTCACGTAGTTTTTTTGTGCTTGCGCTAGCCATGACAAACTAACAAATACGATAGAAAACAGTAGTTTAAAGTTCATATATTTTGTATTTACAATCATAAATCAACCCCGAATTAAGCTATAATTTATCTCTTTCGCAATTTTCTGTTGTTGAAAATCAAAAAAAAAGCTAAAAAAATTAAAGAACTGAATGTATTCCATGTTTAAATATTTGTAAATCAATTATTTATGATTTAAACACAAATATGTTCAAAATTTCACAATTTTAACATTCATTCAAGGCTTGTGTGTATTTTTCCCACTTTGCCAAAATCTCCTGAAAACCAGAAGCCAATTCTGAATCAAATTGCATCCATTCATTTTTCATAGGATGTGTAAACCCAAGTGTTTTTGCGTGGAGTGCTTGACCGGGAATCAACGAAAAACAATTATCAATAAATTGTTTGTACTTCGTATGCGTAGTTCCGCGCAGGATCGAATCACCTCCATACTCATTGTCGTTAAACAATGGATGTCCAATGTGTTTCATGTGTGCACGAATTTGGTGTGTTCTTCCCGTTTCTAACTTACATTCTATTAAGGTCACTAATCCAAATCGTTTCAACACGGTGTAGTGCGTTACGGCATGCTTTCCATACTCTCCGTCTGGAAACACGGCCATCATTTTCCTGTTTTTTAATGACCTCCCGATATGGCCAGTGATCGTTCCATGATCTTCCTTCACATCTCCCCAAACCAATGCATGGTATCTTCTTTCGGTAGTACGATCAAAGAATTGCTTTGCTAAATTCGTCAATACAAATTCGGTTTTCGCGATCACCATCAAACCCGTTGTGTTTTTGTCTAATCGATGCACAAGTCCTGGTCGTCCATAATAATCATCCGCTTTCAATGGCAAATTTTCAAAATGATACATCATTGCATTGACCAACGTGCCGGTATAATTACCGTACGCAGGATGTACAACCATATTATTGGGTTTGTTTACAATGGCAAGGTATTCATCTTCATACACAATTTCGATCGGAATATTCTCGGGAATCAACTCAATTTCACGCACCGGATACGGCATCACGATCGAAATTTCATCGCCTGGTTTGACTTTGTAATTCGGTTTGATCGTTGCTTTATTTACCAAAATATTGCCGTCTCGTGCTGCGTTTTGAATCTTGTTGCGCGATGTATTCGGCAGTCTATCCATCAAAAACTTATCGATTCTCAGTACTTCCTGACCTCTGTCCGCTTTGACAAAGTGATGTTCAAACAATTCATCTTCGTTGTTCTCAAAATCTTCAATTTCCTCGGCCGTGTTTTGGTCAATCATGCTTTTTGTGTATCAATTTCTACAAAAGTAATCATTTCCATTTTATCGAAAGATGAAACAGCTGGGCAACAAAAAAGCGGAGAGAAATTCCCCCCGCTTGTTTTCTAAAATAGATGCTACTTGCGAATCAACGAAACGTGACCATGTCCTTCACGCAGCTGACCATCAAGACCTGTAATTTTATACTTGAAAAAATAAACACCCTCCGTGGCGTCTTTGCCGTCCCACTTGGTTGTAAAATCGTTGATCTCAAACATCTGATTTCCCCAACGGTTGAAAATCAATACTTCAATCGTTGATCCATTTTTAACATCAATAAAAAACGCATCATTTGAACCGTCGCCATTCGGTGTGAAAACATTGGGTACATAAATTTCCAACGGTGGATAACCAACCACTACAATCGGGAGAGTCACTGCGTCATCGCAACCACCATTACTTGCGATCAGAACAACATCGTAGGTGCCTGGTTGCGTGTATGATACCGATTGAGACCCATTTGATGTCGTCACAACTGGAGCTGAACCATTTCCAAAATCCCAACTGTAGTTTGTTGCATTCGTACTCGTATTTGTAAATGTTACGTTCAATACTGGAAATCCAGTAAGTACCGACGCCGTAAAACCAGCTGTAGGAACGGGCACAACGGTAACCGTCACTTGATCGGTACCCACACAACCAGCAGCATCAGTTCCGGTAACAGTATACGTAATTGTTGTTGTCGGTGTAAATGCTGTGCCATTCGTGACACCATCCGACCAGACATACGTTTGTCCACCCGTCGCAGTCAACGTGATTGATTCTCCCGTACACAACGTAGCATCTGTTCCCGCATTTATAACCGGCGGATTGGTCGTTGTAAGATTGACCAACTGCGTTGCCGAACATCCATTCGCATCCGCAACGAGCACTTGATAACTTCCAGCTGCCAATCCATTATAGACTCCAGTTGCTTGAGTATTCGTTCCATTATCGATGCTATATGTCAAAGGGGCAACACCTCCTGAAGCAGTTATTGTAAGCGATCCATCGGATGCTGCACAGAGTGGATTAACGGTCGCTACATTATCAATTGTCGGTGAATTTGGACTAACCAATTGCACAGTTTGCGTTGCTTCACAACCACTTGCATCGGTAACAACCACGACATAATTGCCACTACCCAAATTCTGAAAAAGAGGGTTAGTTTGTACCGTTGTATTGTTGTCGATGCTGTAGGTCAATGTCCCAGTTCCTCCAGTCGCTGTAATATCGATATTTCCATCGTTGTTTCCACATGTCGGATCCACTAAATCAACCGAAGTAATTGACGGTGCTGAAACGGCAGGAATAACGATTTCTTGAACTACCAAACAGTTTGCATCATCAATTGCTTGAATTTGATACGTTCCGGGAGCTAAATTTGAAAACGCGTTCGATGCTTGAAAATTAGCGCCTCCATCAATACTAAACTCGAGTCCTGCTGTCTCTCCTGAATAGGATATCACGATATTTCCTGCATTGGGTGACGTACAATCCCCGTTTGTGATCTGGATGTTATCAATTGAAAGCTGGCAACAAATCCCATCTGTTGTTACCAACACTTGATCCGTAACCGTTACACAGCCAGCGGTATCAGAAGCACTGATTGTGTAGGTTGTGTTGACCGTTGGACAAACTGTAGGATTCAGGGTAGTTTCTTCTCCTGAAGTCATGTAAGTGATTGGGGTCCAAATAATTTCAGGCGTATAACTATCTACCTCATCGTCAAACGTTATCGACCATCCGTCGAATGTACCGCTTCCAGTCAGCGCGTTTGTAGCAACCGAAATGGACCAAACGCCATTCGCAGTGCATCCATCCATTCCCGTTAGTGGCTGATTTGAATTAAACGTCCCTGTAATCGGTGTAGCATTTGCTGGAGCTAATCCAGGTAAACTTGCAGCACCAGAACTCACGAAGCACACGTTTTGATACGAAGATGGAGTACCAAAAAAACCACCCGGTCCTGCCGGTGCTCCACCCAATGGAACCAACGTAACGTTTGTTCCGTCAGGACACGTCAATGTCAAGGATAAAGCCTCAACACCGGAAGGTGGCAAACCAAACCCCGTAAAATCCAAATTAGTAATGCACACTTGAACAAGCGAACCGGGATTAACATTGTCCATGTTCAAATCCTGCACATTAACATTCACGGTTGCACCACCAAATACGGAGGCGTCGAAATCTTCCACCTGATTATTTGAAAAGGTTTTAATTCCTCCTGGATCGTTGATAACACTTGCAGTTGCTTGAATATCGACGCATTGCCCTGGGCAAACTTGCAAATCTGGACCTGCGGAAATCTCGATATTTGGATTGTTTACAACTACCGTTATTGTAGCAGAGCAGTTGCCAGTACTCGTTGTCATGTTTACCGTATAGGTTGTAGTAGTTGTAGGAGCAACTGGAGTTGGATCACTCCCCGGTAAATTTGTTGTATAACCGTCATGTACCCATGTATAGGTTACGTTAGGATCATTCACAATAATTTCAACGTTGTCAATTCCCCAGTGGTCATATTCTGCACCTGAGTCGGCATCTTGAAACCATCTAAACTTTACGTTGTTTACCAAAGCTCCTGCTGGAATGGGAAAACACCAGTTGTTCCAATTGACCAATTGAGGATCAGATCCACCATTCGGATCAAAATAATGGATCGTAATCCATGTAGCACCGTTGTCGGTTGAATATTGAAGATAAACACCTTCGTCAGATTCGTCAGGACCTTCGCACGGAGACGCATCACCTTGTTCTGAAAAAAGTAAATCAAAACAAATTGTACCTCCAGCGGGTGCAACTGCGGGACCAAAATTCAACGGAAGTGTTTCTAAGGTTCGTGGAACACCCGATTGATCACCCATCCAAATGTGCGTCGTACCATCTACTCCTCCTGGGCTACATGGATTGGTAAAGGTTGCTTGCTGCGTAAAGGCCCAACCTGTAGCGGCATTGTTGTTAAAATCTTCTTGGAAACTGATATTTCCTGACGATGAACCGACGTGTGAAAGTACAACCGATTCGCCACATGTGATCTCTAATTGCGTTGCATCTGCGGTAACATTACATTGAGATTGAGCAAAATAGAACGAAGTCAATGAAAGTAGTAGTAGTGTATTTTTTTTCATGTTCTATTTTTTTAACGTTACTTCAATCTTTTTTAACTCAAATTTGGACAATCGTTTCTTTGATTCTGAATGACTTTGGAAAATTTTCAATTCTTTGGTTTTAGAATCACAATTTGCCTCCAAAATCTCATTGGGACTTAACGTCACAACGGTTTTAAACTCCTTCAACTCGTTGCATGATGTGCATACATCATTGTACCAAAGCTCTTTGTTAAAAGAAACCGAAACAGATTGATTTGTTTTGTTTGTGATTTTCAATACGACGTACGAATTGTGAATGTCGATCGTAGGTTTATCACAAAACAGCGACTTGGATTCGATTTTGATTTCATCGTTTTCAAAATACACTTTCCAGTCGTTTTCCTTGACATCAAAAGAGAATGCGGAGAAAATCAGGCATAAAATGCCCAAAAATTTGATTAGTTTTTTCATTTAATTACGTATTGATTAGTGTTCAACAGTTTGTTGACGTGCATTTTTAGGTGGAAGTTGCTTGGAATAACAAAGGGTGAACAAAATTCACCCTTTACTATTTTTTTGTTTTAAAATTAACTAACCGATTACCTCTCGATCGTCAAGAATCCTTGTCCTGTGATTGAATTTCCGTTCAAATCAACAATGGTGTATTTATGAAAATAAACTCCCGTGCTTGCGTTATCTCCCTCGATTGTTCCGTCCCAACGATCGGTAAATTCGTCCATCTCAAGCATTAAATTCCCCCATCGATTGAAAATCTGAACCTGAATAGACGATGCAAAGTTGACATCAATCCACCAATTGTCATTTGCGCCATCGCCATTAGGGGTAAACACATTTGGAATATGAATGACTGGCGGAGGAAACGGCAAAACGGTAATTGTTGCAGATGTACTGTCAGAACAAATTCCATTGCTCGCTTCCAAGATGACAAAATACTGTCCAGGGTTGTTGTATGTATTTTGAATCGTTGTTTGGTTGTTTGAAACAGGTATTCCTGATCCAAAATCCCATAAATATGAACTCGAATTTGTGCTGATATTCGTAAAAACAACGCTTAAACCTGGATAACCTGAAGTTGCGCTCGTTGAAAAATCGGCAACGGGAACCGACACAACTGTGATTGTCACTAGATCCGTATTCACACACCCATTTACATCCGTACCGGTTACTGTGTATGAATTTACTCCCAACGGTGGCGCAAAATTTTGTCCATTGATTCCATTATTCGACCAGTCATAAGTAACTCCTCCTGTTCCATTCAACGCAATCTCTGTCCCCAAACAAACCGTTTGATCGCTTCCTGCCGAAATCGTTGGAAGTGCATTGACCGTTACAATTACTTGATCTGAACTGACGCAATTGTTTACATCCACTGCCGTCAACGTATATGTTTGCGTTGTAGTTGGAGCAAACGCTACCCCATCCGACACACCATTGTCCCACGAAAAGTTAGCACCATTCACCGTGGCATGAAGTGCAAGCGTGGCACCTATGCAAATCGCAGTATCTTGTCCAGCATTGACAATCGGTAAGGGATTAATTGTGACTTCCACAACATCCGAGTTTTGGCAGCCGTTTGCGTCTGTTCCAACAACCGTATATGTCTGTGTCGCAGTTGGTGTAAATGGAATATTGTCTTGTACGTTGTTGTTCCATACGTAAAAAATTGCCCCAGCTCCCGTAAGCGTAACGGCTGTGTTGGCACAAACGGTTTGCGCGACACCAGCATCTACTAGTGGCAACGGATTGATTGTAATCGTGAAATTTTCAGCTGTACCAATACAACTCCCCAAGGAAGGTGTTACTGTCACACTCGAAACGAATGGGCTTACTCCTGCATTCGTAGCAGTAAAACTAGCGATGTTCCCTGATCCACTAGCCGCCAATCCTGTTCCTACCTCCGTATTTGACCAGCTGTAGGTGATATTCGAAATCACACTTGAAAACACAATCTCATTCACTGTGGAACCAACACATTGAACTAGATCCGAAACCTCGTTCACTGTCGGGGTTGGCAACACCGTGATCACAAACGAGCTAGCTGGACCTACACAACCGTTGAGTGTTGCAACGATAGAAATGGTATCTTGTGCTGGCGTATTTCCGGAATTGGTCGCTGTAAATGCAGGGATATTGCCTGATCCACTAGCCGGCAACCCAATGGATGGATTTGAATTGGTCCACGTGAAAGTCGCGCCGGCAGGCACACTCGCTAAAACGGTCTCCGAAAAAACGGTCGAATTACAGACAACGGTGTCACTCACGGGAACTGTTGGCGGTTCGTATACAACGATTGAAGTAGACGAGGCGCATGTACCCGCCGGCACTGTTGCAGTGACGATGTAATTGTACGTACCAGGAGTAGTGGGAGGATTTATTGCCAGAATATTTTGCCCAGTCGCTGTGAAGCCGTTTGGACCTGTCCACGTGTAACTGGTTGCATCCGGCACGGTGGTTGAAGAAATATTTGCACTACCACTAGGACAGACGTTTCCGCTATTGGATGCCGTCACCGAGCAGGTACAATTGACCACTTGAACGGTAGTTGTTGCTGTATTCGACGATGGACAAAGTGTACTTCCTGCGCCCGATGTCACCGCGTATGTAAACGTACCTTCGGCAGTTGGAGTTGCAACGACAGATTGCGTATTCAAGCCAGAAAGCCCGACTCCCGCAGGATCCCATGCATACGAACCACTTCCTCCGCTGGCTGTCAACGTAGCACTTTCTCCCAAGCAAATGGTTTGTCCACCAGCAATCGAAGACGCGACACTCACAGGAATCAGCGCACCACTTTGAATTCCGATTGTATAATTACAAACGTCACCCGCAAATCCATCAATCATTATGTAATAATTATTTCCGGGTGTCAAACCCGTGGCAGTAACGGCCGTTGGACCTGCGGTTGCTGTACCGGGACTCCAACATACATAACTTGTAATTGCACCAGAGCAGTTTCCCGACGATGAAAAAACCATAATCTGAATCCCATCTCCTTCGCTACTTGAATTGATCCACACATTGAACGTCATGGATGTTGCCGACGCAGTAAAAATTAAAAAAGAATTGTTTTCAATTGAGCCGCAAAAAGCAGCATTTAATTCCGACCAATAATCAGCGGTATACGAACTGGAAGTACTTCCGCAATATCCGTTCAAATCGCAAATCGGCGTTGCCGTTGCACACGTGTTCCCCGCCGCTGGATTGACGACACAGTTTGGCGCCGGACTTGTTGGATTTCCAATTCCACCACCACCGCTTGAGGCGAATGCAGAAAAAGAGACAAATGTCATCCAAAAGATGAATAGTAGTTTTTTGATGTGTAGCATTTCGTATTGATTAATAGTGAGGCAAAAGATCGAAAAAGGGGCGGCTTATGATTTTGTTAATTTTATTTTTTCAACCCGATTTCCTCGAAAAACAGTAATGTAGTAATTGTTTTTATCGACTTTATCCAAGCTAACGGTGAAACGTGGTTTGTCTTTTTTCTCGTTGCCTGCAAAAAATTGTTCAACAAGAAAACCTTCTGAATTTTTAGATACGATCTTATAGGTGCGCAACAACGTGGTGCCTTTGTAAATCGAATAACTTGTTTTTTCAACCACTACTTTATCGAACTCAGACGGATTGGCACTCGTTGACGACACCAAAAAAGTACCCGTGATCGGAAAAACGACATTTTCTTGCGCATGCATCGATGATACCCCAAAAAACACAGAAAAAATCAAAAACAAAAACATTGCTTTCATAGTATGTAGTATTTTTAAATCAATAAAATGACTTCGGTTGACTTTTACTTTTCGTTTAGACGCAACGCCTTTTATTTGGTTGCATAAAAACAAAAAATACTAGGCTAATATATCACTTATTGTTTACATTCCAAAATTCTCTGCCGAATAATCGCAAGAGCCTCCGGATTGTATTCTTCTCGTTCAATAATCGACGCGATGATTGTTTCACATTCTTGTTGATTTTGGCTTGCATGACTGCAATCACACCACGTCTGCAACTCTTCGTCGAGCGACTTATTTTCGCAGGAAACTAATAGATAAAAAATCAACAACGCGAATGAACTTAAAATTTTATAGTTTGTTCTCATATAAAACTATTTTTTTGTTGCATCAATACCATAAATTAGGTATTTTTGTACCGAAATTTTAGGTTATTTATAATTAATCTAAATAGTTTTGACAATAATTAGAATACAAAGATATGATAAAAGTAACGGAATCAGCCAAAAAGCAAGCGATTCGCTTGATGGAAGACGATGGCAAAGAAGGGTACTTTATCCGTGTTGGTGTTGAAGGTGGTGGATGCTCAGGATTGATGTATCAATTGACGTTTGACAACGAGCAAAAAGAAGGTGACAAAGAGTTTGAAGACAATGGTATCAAAGTAGTGGTTGACAAGAAAAGCTATTTGTACTTAATTGGTACTACGCTGGATTTTTCAGGTGGATTGAATGGCAAAGGCTTTGTGTTTAATAATCCGAATGCGGATAGAACCTGTGGTTGTGGAGAAAGTTTTGCGGTTTAAATCACCTTGCTTTTTTCAATCACATTACAAAATTAAAAATGAGTTATACCGAAAACGAATTAGCGAAAGACCTTGAAAATCAGGAATACAAATTTGGTTTTGTAACTGACATTCAATCCGATCAAGCTCCAAAAGGGTTGAACGAGGACATTATTCGCTTCATTTCAGCGAAAAAAGAAGAACCTCAATGGTTGCTTGACTACCGCTTGAAAGCCTTTGCCGTTTGGAAAGAAATGACCGAACCCAATTGGGCACATGTACATTACGAAAAGCCAGATTTCCAAGATATCATCTACTATTCGGCGCCAAAACAAACGAAAAAATACGAAAGCTGGGACGACGTTGACCCGGAAATGAAAGCCACAATGGCAAAACTTGGGATTTCGATGGAAGAACAGCAACGGTTGACGGGTACGAATGTTGCAGTTGACTTTGTGATGGACTCTGTGTCTGTAGCAACTTCGTTCAAAGCCAAGCTTGCGGAATTGGGAATTATTTTTTGTTCGTTTTCCGAAGCAGTGAAAGATCATCCTGAATTGGTTCAAAAATACATGGGAACGGTAGTTCCAACGACTGACAATTTCTATGCAGCGCTCAACAGTGCTGTGTTTACGGATGGGTCTTTTTGCTATATTCCAAAAGGCGTAAAATGTCCGATGGAATTGTCCACCTATTTCAGAATCAACGAAGGTGGCACAGGGCAATTTGAGCGAACATTGGTTGTTGCAGACGAAGGCGCTTACGTTTCTTATTTGGAAGGGTGTACAGCGCCTCAACGCGACGAAAATCAGTTGCATGCCGCAGTTGTTGAATTGATCGCATTGGACAATGCGGAAATAAAATACTCAACGGTTCAAAACTGGTATCCTGGCGACAAGAATGGACTTGGTGGAATTTTTAACTTTGTAACCAAACGAGGACTTTGCGAACGCAACGCAAAAATTTCTTGGACACAAGTAGAAACGGGATCAGCTGTGACGTGGAAATATCCATCGTGCATTTTGAAAGGTGACAACTCCGTTGGAGAATTTTACTCCGTAGCGGTAACCAACAATTATCAACAAGCTGATACCGGGACAAAAATGGTTCACCTGGGCAAAAACACCAAGAGCACGATCATTTCAAAAGGTATTTCTGCTGGAAAATCAAATAATTCGTACCGTGGATTGGTTCAAATCCACAAAAGTGCTCACAACGCCCGAAATTTCTCTCAATGCGATTCGTTGTTAATGACTGATGAATGCGGAGCACATACATTTCCATACATCGAATGCAAAAACAGTTCCGCCAAAATTGAGCATGAAGCGACCACTTCGAAGATTGGAGAGGATCAAATTTTCTACTGCAATCAACGCGGTATCAGTACAGAAAAGGCGATTAGTTTGATCGTAAACGGTTATTGCAAAGAGGTATTAAATCAACTTCCGATGGAATTTGCAGTAGAAGCTCAAAAATTACTAGCGATCAGCTTAGAAGGATCCGTAGGATAATAATATTAAAATCCGATCTTGATTTTGGACGTATTCCACGCAGCAATCAGGAAAGGATGATTACACGAAAAACGATATGTTAAAGATCAATAATTTACACGCCTCAATTGATGGCAAAGAGATCCTCAAAGGATTAAACTTGGTAGTGAACGCAGGCGAAGTGCATGCAATCATGGGTCCAAACGGGGCGGGAAAAAGTACCCTCGCCTCTATTTTGGCTGGGCGTGAAGAATACGAAGTAACAGCAGGTTCGGTCGATTTTGACGGAAAAGATTTGTTGGATATGGCGACGGAAGACCGCGCGCGCGAGGGAATGTTCTTAGCGTTTCAATATCCAGTCGAAATCCCAGGAGTTTCTAACGTAAATTTCTTGCGAACTGCGTTGAATGAAATCCGCGAATACCGGGGTGAAGAGTCTATTTCAGCGAAAGATTTTATGGCGCTTGTGAAAGAAAAATCAAAAA
>JACCDZ011582587.1_pt1 | contig 13893 bp, 9 predicted proteins | sample 7449551 | NCBI WGS metagenome assembly JACCDZ01 (sample SAMN15323452, study PRJNA562643) | freshwater metagenome | isolation source: river surface water | place: USA:Blue River Watershed | collected 2017-08-18
CGCGTATTTGGGTCATGGCCAACCCCTGATAACCACAAGGGTTAATCCGCAAAAAGGGCGCCAGATCCATATCCACATTCAAAGCCAGACCGTGAAAACTGCAGCCGCGCCGCACGCGCAAGCCGAGCGAGGCGATCTTGTCGCCATTGACGTAGACGCCGGGTGCATCCGGCTTGGCCGCCGAGTCAATGCCGTAATGGGCCAGAGTCGCGACTATGGTCTGTTCGATACGGGTCACCAGCTCGCGCACACCGATATTGAGCCGGCGCAAATCCAGCAGTGGATAAGCCACCAGTTGGCCAGGGCCGTGATAGGTCACCTGACCGCCACGATCCGTCTGCACTACCGGAATATCACCGGGAAATAACAGATGCTCCGCCTTGCCCGCCTGCCCTTGGGTAAACACCGGCGGATGCTCCACCAGCCAGAGCTGATCAGTGGTTTCAGGAGTGCGCTGGTTGGTAAAGTCGCTCATCGCCTGCCAACAGCTGGCGTAATCGCGCTGACCGAGATTAACTACCTCGAGACTGAGACCCGCCAACTTAGAGCACCATCTTGATCATACGGTTGAGGCGCAGGTCATCGTGGATAGCGCTCAACTGCTCGATCCCGGTGGCGGTGATCCAGACAGTCAATGAGCGGAAACTGCCCTTGCTGCTCTCTTTCACGGTGATACGGGTCTGATCAAACCCAGGCGCATGGCGCTCCATAATCTCAATCACATAGCTATGCAGCTCGGGCACCGCATCGCCCATGACTTTGATCGGATAGTTTTCGCAGGGAAATTCAATTTTTGGGGGTTGTTGCTGGGACATAACTCTAAAACCTGTAGATGAGGCGCAAATTATAACGCCTAGATGGGGGCGAAAGCGTCATCCTCAAGCTAAAAACCCCGGTCTTTAGCTACCCATACCCACCCTTATCCGCTATCCTCGCCCCCATCCTTGGCAAAGCCAAACAATAATTTGCACGACATCACCCCGGGGTTTACCCCGCATCCAGGAAAGGAAAAGGTTTTGTTACTCGATACCCGTCAATCTTTGGAAACCCCGGAAGGAGCGCTCTTGCCGCTGACGCCGGCGGGTTTTGGTGTACGCACGCTGGCCCAATTGTTGGATGTGATGATCCGCATGGGCATTACCATCCTTATCGCCATAGTGTTTTCGCTGCTGGGCAAGCTAGGTAGCGGGATTGCCCTGATTTTAATATTCCTTCTGGAATGGTTTTACCCGGTGTTTTTTGAGGTGGCGCGCAATGGCCGCACGCCCGGTAAAAAGTGGATGGGGATTCGCGTTGTCAACGACGATGGTACGCCCATTACCTTTGGCCCCTCCCTGGTGCGCAATTTACTGCGCGTTGTTGATTTCCTTCCGCTGGCTTACCTCGCGGGTATCATTACCAGCCTGTGCAATCACAAGTTCAAGCGCTTGGGCGATATAGCCGCTGGCAGCATGGTGATTTACGATGCACCACCGTTGCGCGAGCCCAACTTTGAAGTGCGCGGGCAATTGCCAGTGCCAGCCGATTTCTCTACCGATGAGCAGCGCGCGTTGCTTGCCTTCGCCGAACGCAGCAAAAATCTTTCCGGAGAGCGCCAAACCGAATTGGCATTCATACTTCAGCCGGTAATTAATGCCAAAGATCCAGTGATCGCCATTAAACAAATGGCCAACACTATGGTTGGCAAGCAGTAAACGGAATAGCGCATGAAACAAGGACAATTCGAACAACTCTACCAACCGCTTTGGCAATTGCTGGAAACGCAAATTATCGAACTGGAAAAAGCCGATGGCCGTTTAAAAGGCAATGAGTTAGCGACCTTTGCCAGCCGCTATCGCCGCTTGTGCCATTTCCATGCGTTGGCAAAAGATCGCCACTATTCCAGCCATCTGGTGGATAAACTCGGCGATTTGGTGGTGCGTGGGCATCAACAACTCTATCGCCGCAAGCAACCCTTTTTTCAGCAGTTCATCAGTTTTATTGTTGCTGGCTTTCCGCGTTTGGTGCGCGAACAGCAAGCTTATGTCTGGTGGGCCACGGCGCTGTTGTATGTTCCCGGTTTATTGGTTTATCTCGCGATTTTGTGGCAGCCGGATTTGGTATACACCATCACCACGCCCGATCAGGTGAGCAACTTTGAAGAAATGTACGACCCGCACAACCGCACTCTGGGTGCGGCGCGCGCGTCCGATACCAATGTGGAAATGTTTGGTTTTTACATCCGCAATAATATTGGCGTGAGCTTCCAAACATTTGCGTCTGGCATTTTATTTGGCGTTGGGACAATTTTCTTTCTGGTCTATAACGGTTTATTGATGGGCGCGGTCGCCGGCCATTTAACCAACGCGCAATTTACGGAAACCTTTTTCACGTTTGTGGTCGGTCACGGCAGCTTTGAATTAACCGCCATTTGCATCGCCGGTGCAGCGGGGTTAAAACTCGGCTACGCCCTGCTGGCACCCGGAAATATTTCACGCACCGAATCGCTCAAGCGCGCCAGCAGCGTCGCCATTAAATTGGTGTACGGCGTTATTATCATGCTAACCATTGCCGCATTTATTGAGGCCTTCTGGTCATCCAACAATATTTTATTGCCTTGGCAAAAATATTTGGTGGGCGGATTTTTGTGGGCACTGGTAATTGGCTATCTGGTGTTTAGCGGGCGCGGTTTGCGTGGCGAGCGAGGTCACGGATGAACCTGGATCAGATCACCATTGAAATTCGCCCGCGCACAGCTTGGGAAGCACTGGATTTAGGATTATTAATGGCGCGCCGCTGGTGGTGGCCGCTCATGAAAGTCTGGCTGATTGTCAGCTTTCCGATATTGCTAATTGCGTTGCTGATTCCTACCGATAAATGGTGGATTAGCGCCCTGGTGATCTGGTGGTTCAAACCCATTTACGAGCGCCCACTGTTACACATCCTCAGTCATGCGGTGTTTAACGATTTACCTACAACCCGCAGCACCTTAAAACAATTTCCTACCCAGGCGTTCACGCAAATTCTTATGAGTTTAACTTGGCGCCGCTTTAGCCCCACTCGTTCGATGGATTTGCCGGTGTTGCAACTTGAAGGATTGCGCGCAGCGCGGCGGCAAGATCGCCTCGCCATATTGCACCGCGAAGACTCGGCACCGGCGGGATGGATTAGCGTGCTCGGCCTGTTGTTGGAGATCAGTTTGTTAGTTGGTCTAATCACTCTCATCTGGGCGTTTATCCCGCGCGAATTAAATATTGAATGGGTGGGATTATTTTTTGATAGTGAATCATCCGAGTTAATCGAATTGCAAATTGTGCTTTGGTACAGCGCGCTGGGATTAACAGCACCGTTTTATACTGCATGCGGATTTGCGCTTTATTTAAATCGCCGCATCAAACTGGAAGCCTGGGATATTGATATCGCTTTTCGCCGTATCGTCAACAAACGTCGCGCACCGGCGGTTGCTCCTTTAATTGGAGTACTGCTAATTGGGTTAAGCGCATTTTTTGCCGATGCACCAATACCGGCCTATGCCGATGTGGAGTCGGCACCGGAACAGCAGCTCGCGCCCACTCACAAAAATGAACGCGAATTGAGTGCACAGCTTCCTCAGGAAGATACTTCTGCCGAATACAAAGACGAACCCGTCGTCGATTTACCCTTGGGCGAATACCAAGAATTGAATCGCGATACTGCACAGCAAGGCATCAAAGACGTCATGCAGCAAAGCGAGTTTTCGCGCAAAGAAATACAACGCCGACTCAAACAGAATAAAGAAGATGAAGTTGATGAGGAGTTTTGGGATAAGTTCTTTGATTCGTTGCGCGACTTTAAAGGGTTTGTAGCGGCGGCAAGCCTGTTGGAAATTTTATTATGGCTGGCAGTACTCGCTATTATCGGCCTGCTGGTGTATCGCTATCGCGCCTGGCTAGCGGCGCAATTTGTGCGCATCGCACCGCAACCCGTTGCACGCAGCAAACCCGTAACCTTGTTTGGGATGGATGTAACGCGCGAATCACTCCCCGAAAATATTAGTGAAAGTGCATTGGGATTATTGCGCACCGGCGACACGCGCGCTGCGCTTGCATTGCTCTATCGCGCCAGCCTGTTTCAATTAATTCACCAGGGTGTAGACGTTCACGATGGCCACACTGAAGGCGAATGCGTACAGTTAGTACGGGATCATTTTGCGCAAACCAAAAATATCAACACGCGCGCACTACAAGAAGTACGCATCGATTATTTCGCCCGTCTCACGCGCATGTGGCAGCAGCTGGCCTACGGCCATGTCGCGCCAGAAACGCAAGTTGCTGAGCAACTTTGCGACACATGGAATAGCAGTTGGCTCCACCAGACCGGCACCAACTCGGCAGGAGAAGTTAAATGACTGATACTTCGCCTGATCGCGCCGGAACTGGCAGCAATAACAATCGACGCCAAAATATTTTATTGATCGGCCTGCTGCTCGTTGTAGTTTCAGGGTTAGGCTATTGGGCCTACACCAAACTGGAGTGGGAAGAAAAAGAAATAGATTTAGGTTTTTCCAAAGAGGCTCGTCAGAACCCCTACCTCGCTGCCGAAATTTTTCTCCGTAAACATGGTATCCAAGCCACCAGCGTTAAAAATCTTAGCTTGCTCGACAAACATCGTTGGCGAAATATTGAGTTAGGAGCGAAAGATACACTGGTACTCATCAACGCCAATAAAACCCTGAATGAAGAACGCTATGATGCGCTCTACGAGTGGATAGAAAATGGCGGCACCCTGATTACCTCCACACAGAATCCGTTTATTGGCACTCACACTAATGAAGAAGATTTACTGCTGAGCGATTTTGGAATAACTCCCGCCGAGGAAAAATCCGAGGAAGACGAAGACCTCATCGAAAGCATCGCCGATGGCCTGGACGAAGATGCAAAAAAGAAAAAAGAAGAGAAAAAGGAAAAGGAAAAGGAAAAGGAAAAGGAAAAGGAAAAGGCAGCAGAGAACAAATCAGATACAGATTCAATACCTGCTGATAACAAAGAAACAGCAGATGACAAGAAAGCTACTGCCAACAGCAAGGAAACCGATAAAGAAGACGAAGCAGAAAAGCCGGAAAATTATTATCGCTGCAGTTTGGACGAGCACCCTACAGAAATCGAATTTGGCGATGAGGCAAAACCGCTACGTATTGACTTCTCCTATGAAGATCCATTTACCCATCGCTGGAGCGATGAACATGAATCGGAAGAGGAATATACCGATGAAGATGTAGAAGTTGATGATGCATTTGCAGACGCAGACGCAGACGCAGACGCAGACGCAGACGCAGACGCAGACGCAGAACAGTCTGATGCGACTACCAACACAACTCACGAAGAAACCATGCACCTGGTTTACTTTGAAATTGGCAAGGGCTCTATCACCGTTACCAGTGACAATCGTATTTGGTCCAATCGTCGCATTGATTGCCACGATCACGCCTATGCGCTCTGGAGCCTGGTAAACCCCAATGGTCGCGTCTGGTTTTTAATTAATCAGGATGCACCTTCACTCGCTGCACTTGTTTGGCAACAAGCGAAATATGCCGTACTCGCCTCACTACTGGCGCTGCTGTGCTGGCTATGGGCAAAGAGCGCGCGTTTCGGCCCGGTATTCGTGGTTGAGCATCAAGGACGCCGCAGCCTTGCAGAACATATTTATGCCAGCGCCATGCTGCTCTGGCGCAAACAACAGCACCCGCAATTATTGAAACTACTACGCGAAGAAGTATTGGAACGCCTTGCACAGCAGCACCCGCAACTCAGTAAAGACGACAGCAAGAGTGCGCGCATCCAACTGCTTCAGCAACTGACTGGTTTAAAAGAAAATGAAATTCGTCACGCGCTCTATACGGATGACTTATTGCATCCGCAAGCGTTTGCCACCGCTATTGCCCATCTGCAAATTATCAGGAAGCAATTATGAATGATTCAGTGATGCCCGAAAACACAGAACCCAAAAGTGAGGAAAACACCCAGGCGCGTCTGCAACAAGCAAGTGCGGTGGCGAATAACTTATTGAATGAAATAAAAAAAGTGTTGATCGGCCAGGATGCGATTATTGAGCAGGTACTCATTGCCCTGATTGCGCGCGGCCATGTGTTAATTGAAGGCGTGCCCGGCCTAGGCAAAACCCTGCTGGTGCGCAGCCTGGCTAAATGTTTTGGCGGCCAATTTTCGCGTGTGCAATTCACGCCGGACTTAATGCCTAGCGATGTTACTGGCCACGCTATGTTTAATATGGCCAAGCAGGAATTTGAAATTCGTCGCGGCCCGGTATTTACCAATCTACTACTCGCGGACGAAATTAACCGCGCACCCGCGAAAACCCAAGCTGCATTATTGGAAGTGATGCAGGAAGGGCAAATCACCATTGAAGGCCAATCCTTTAAAACCGGTGAGCCTTTTATGGTATTGGCCACGCAAAACCCGATTGAACAGGAAGGCACTTATCCGCTACCGGAAGCAGAACTCGATCGATTTATGTTGAAGGTTATTATTGATTACCCGAACGAAAGCGATGAGCAAATTATGTTGCGTCAGGTGTGCTCACAAGCCCAGGGCGGTTTTGGTTTGGAACATATTCGCACGCTATTAAAACCTTCTCATGTGTTAAGCCTGCAAAAAATTGCCGAGCAAATCACTGTGGACGAGCAAATCCTGCAGTACGTGGTGAAACTAGTGCGCGCTACGCGCAGCTGGTCAGGCATTTCACGTGGAGCTGGCCCGCGCGCCTGTATTGCGCTGCTCTCTGCCGCACGCGCCTATGCATTGATAAGCAACAACAGTTTTGTCACGCCCGACGATGTGAAAAAAATGTTTATCCCAGCCTTGCGCCACCGTATTTTGCTAGCACCGGAATTGGCAATTGAAGGTGTCGCTGCCGAGCGCATCCTGAATAATATTTTGCTACAGGTGGAAGCGCCGCGCCATTAAGCACTGACACTCAATGGAATCATTAACAGGGATGAGGTGATGGAGCTATAACAACATCACCTACGGGAATAACGAACAACTCAAAAAGTATAAATTAATTCTGCACCTGAATTGAATTTGTAACGAAAACCTAGAGTTCACATGAAGAGACGCTGGACACCGGATACAAAGCTGACGCTGGCATTCTTATTATTGGCGGGGCTGATTTTTGCCAACAGTTTCAGTAGCCATTATTTTAAAACCCAATTCCAGTCCCAGTGGCTGGAGTGGGGGTTTTTCGGGGTATTATTAATTGCCCTGCTCGACTTTGTTTTATCGCTCCGCTTGCCGCCGGTAGAGATTGAACGCGAATTGCCGGGCAATCTCGCGGTGGACAAATGGACACCGGTAAAAATCCGCATTCGCCATCAATTTACGCAGGCAACTCGTATACGGATTTTTGATGGTGTACCGAGCAGTAGCGATTATCAGCACTTACCGCTCAGCATTGAATTGCAGCCCAATAAAACCAGCAGCAGCGAATACTCCTTACGCCCACTTGTGCGCGGCCTATTGCAATTAACACCCAGCCATATTGAATTCAGCAGTCCGCTCGGCTTGTGGAATATTCGCTACCAAACCGGTACAACGAGCGATGCAAAAGTATTTCCGGATTTTGTGGCTATTGCCAACTACGCGATTCTCGCCACGGAAAATCACACCAGCCAAATGGGTATTCGCAAGAAGCCAAGGCGTGGGGAAGGCATGGAATTTCATCAATTGCGCGAATACCGCCAGGGCGACAGCTTGCGTCAACTGGATTGGAAAGCCACCTCGCGCCGGCAAAAATTAATTGCGCGCGATTATCAGGATGAACGCGACCAGCAAATTGTACTGATGATCGATAGCGGCCACCGCATGCGCGCCAAAGACGATGAACTCAGCCATTTTGATCACGCACTAAATGCCATGTTGCTAGTGAGTTATATCGCCTTACGTCAGGGCGATAGCGTTAGCCTGATGAGTTTCGGCGGCGAAGCGAGCAACAGCAACCCAACAAATACCAAACACCGCTGGATTCCACCACAAAAAGGCACTGAGCGCGTAAGTGTATTGCTTAACGGCATTTACGATTTACAAGCCAGCCAATCCACTGCCGACTACATCACCGCTGCGGAAAAATTATCGGTACTGCAACCGAAACGGTCGCTGATTATTTTAGTCACCAACTCACGCGACGAAGACAACAGCGAACTATTACTCGCCGCGAACTTATTAAAGAAACGCCACTTGGTGATGATCGCCAACATCCGCGAACAAATCCTCGACGACCTCAACGACCAATCCGTACAAACCTTCGACGAAGCCCTAAGCTACGCCGGCGTCCGCCGCTTCCTGCACGAACGCAGCGAATCCCACAAAAAATTAACCTCTGCCGGAGTTTATGCAGTTGACTGCACCGCCAATCAATTAGCGGTTCGAGTTGCGAATGCTTATTTGGAAATTAAGAGTGCGGGGGTTTTGTAACGTTGCCTCCAGAAAAGGCTCATTGTTATAATGAGAAACCATGACTATATATGACACCCCAAAATCCGATCTCGACAACAAGCAGGAAAACCATTTTAAAGGTTGGCTTAAGTTTTTTTACATAATTAACTTCATATGGCTGATCTTCCTACCCTTGGGATCATTGGCCTATATTTTATCTTCCGTGCTTGATTCTGAAACATCCATTTTAAGCAATAAACTGATGTTCTATATTCTCGAACTGACGCCAGACTTCATTTTTTCAATATTGATACTAAGGTCAATCAAAATACAAAACACCAGCACCCCGGAATCAATCAAAAAACTAATGTCCTTCGAGCTTGCCGCCAAATTAATCATTGGAATACTAATTTATATGGCCTACAAAAATGGAATTGCTCAGGATAAACCATCTCCATTTTTTTTCTCCATAATTTATTATCTAATTTGGTCAAACTATTTCAAAAAATCAAAGCGTGTTTTTAACTATTACGGAGCAAACTCCAAATAAAGAGCCGCCCGCTTAAGGGAGGCTTTCGCTTATAAATAGTTGCCTATCTCAAAAACCCCGCAACCCCACCCGAACTATTCCCATAACCCGCCCAATTCAAACCAAAGGCTTTGGCGATATCCAGATATAAATTCGACATTCCGACGTTATTCGCATCTATAGCATTGCCGATACGAATTGAATTGCCGGCGCCGCCGGCGACGTAGATGCCGGGGTTTTCTTGTTGGTGGTTGCCGCCGCCGACCTCGGACATTACTAAAATTAAAGTGTTATCCAACAGCGTTCCGCCGTAGGCTGCATCCGGGCGGGCGGCGAGCTCGTCCATCAGGTAGGAAACAAGAATGTTGTACCAACGGGTTTGGGCATCGAAGAGTGATGACTCATCGTGCGAGCTGGCGTGACTGCCGTTTTGGTTGTACGTTAATTTTTCACCGATACCGAATTCACCCATATACGGGCGAATCGCCGGAAAATTAATTTTTAGTGATTCATCCTGCGCGCCCATAAATTGAAAACTGGCGACGCGGGTGATGTCTGCTTGAAACGCCATCGCAATATTGCGCATTTGTGCTTTCGCGATTGCATCGCCATCGTCATTATTTCCGGTCATGCCAATGGCGGGGCGCGCAAATCCGGTACTGCCAACATTGAGCGTACCAGTGAGTGTATTTTGATAATAATTCAATGCTTCTTCATGAGTTAATAATTTCCCTTGCTGCTTCACACTGAGTGTATTCGCTTGCAGCAAATCCAGATTTTCGTGCAGCGCTTCCAACACTTTTTTACGACGCTCGGTATCTGGATCAGGCGTGCCACCACCTGCGTTGCGCACCACATCCGCGAGCAGCGTGTCATACACTTGCTGCGGATCATCGGAGACTTGAATCTTATTGCGATTTTTATCGGTAAACGGCATATGCGAGGCATCTTTCGCTTTGCTGCTCCAAACGCCTACATGCATGTTTTTAGTGAGGCGCCCACCGAGCGCCTCGCCCAGTGCCACATCAAACGTGGGCGCATATTCCTGGCCACCCGAAAAAACACCACGACAGGCTTCCGGATGGCCCGAACTGCCGCCGTGACCGTTATAGGTGAGATTTTTTATGGGAATCAGTTTAGTGAGATGCGCATTTAAATGTTGCAATGGGCTAGTTGCGAAACTGTTGCTACCGAGCGCGCCCAGATTATAGGAATGCCATTTATCGCGCACACAGCCATTGGGGTAATAGACCATCACAAAACGTTTAGCGCCCGCCGCTTGCGCAAACACATTTCTCGATAACATAAATTGACTAGTAAACGCCGTGGTTAACCCCAGGCGCGCAATAGTGCGCAGGAACTCGCGACGCTGCATTTTATTTTTCAACAGATTCATCTTTGTGCCCTCCGCCCTTACTTGCGCAAAATATAATTTTTGGTTTGGGTAAACTGGATCATCAAATCCAGCATGCTGGCATTGCTTGACTCTTTGAAGGTTTTGCCGATGACTTGCAGCGTACAACTATCATTCACTTCCTCGCGTTGCCCGCGTGCATAGCGATACCACTGCCGCACATAACAGGCTTTGGCATTGGTGCTGCCCGCAATCAGACCCGCCAACTCATCCATACCCTGATAGGTCACTACCGGTTCCGCTTCAGACAAATAAGTCTCCGCCGAATTTAAACTGCCGATATAACCGAGCGAATTAATTATTTTTACCAAGCCGTTATCGGTGGTTTCGTTGGTCACATACAAACCCAGTGCATTGTAATTTTCCAAACCAAAACCAATGCCGTCGATATATTGATGACAAGCCTCGCAACCCTCTTTTAAATGCGCGTGCTCAAAACGTTCGCGCACGGTAAGGCTTGGGTCTTCCAATGGTTTTAATTCAGCACCTACCGGCGGGGGCGGAAAATCCTGACAGAGTAGGTTGCGTCGCACAAACAACCCGCGTTTTACCGGATGCGTTTTTTCCGATGCCGATTGGATGGCAAGAATGCCCGCATGCCCCAACAACCCGCGACGTTCAGCATTAGCCGCGTTGTAATCCACGCGTTGAATTCCACTGCCACCCGGCCAGCTCAAACCGTAATGGGTCGCAAGCTGTTGCGTCATATAGCTGTAATTGGCATTGAGCAATTCGTTGTAGCTGCCACCGCTAAATACCGTGCGCTTAACTAACTCAATAGTTTCCGCTTTCATATCAGCTTTGAGGCCTGCACTTAATACGGAGGTTTTAATGTCTTTATCCAGATCCAGCCAACCAGTAATAAAACGCTCGAAGGCAATTTGCGCTTTGGAGTCTTGCAGCATTTGCGCAACCTTGGCAGAAATTTGTGCAGGCGTACTCAACTGCCCTGCATCAGCCGCCGCCATTAATGCCGCATCTGGCGTTGTTGCCCAATAGGTGTAGGACAACATAGCAGCAACTTCATAATCCGTGAGTTCGTAATAAGCGCCTTTTAGTTCACCCACTTCCGAGCGATACAACATGGAGGGCGATGAAAGAATGGCGGTGAGCAATGCGAGATTGCCCTGCGCTGTTTGCAGTGCAACTAATTTAGTAACTTCTGTAGCACTCAACGGACGGCGATAGGCGCGCTTGCCAAAAGTCTGCACAAAACAAGTCGCGTTGCTACATCCCGGTGTGAGACTGTAAATATGACTCACCATGGAGGCAGCTGCTTCGGCAGCAAGCACATAACCTTTGGCGTAATCGTTAGTAAAAATAGTATTGGCGTTGGTTTTAAATCCATTCACCGGAATATCTGCCGGGATGCGCCCGCTGGTGAAATCGACAGTGGTTGCGAGCCCCAACAAATCGCGTACTGAATTGTTGTATTCCAATGTTGATAGCAAACGGAAACTGCGATCTTGCGGAATTAAATCGTCGAGGCTTTCTGCGTTGCACACGCCCGCCGGTGCAATAAACGCCTCATCAAAAATCATCGCCGCAATACTGCTTGCACAGGTACCGGTGCAGCTGCCGACATTACCTCTGGGCATATTGGTTGCAATATAATTTGCCAAACTCGTTAGCGTGTAGCGCGTTTGTAAATCGTGTAATGAGGGAACACCATTGCCATCACTGCCGTGACAACCATTGCAACCCTGGCTTTGATAATGGCTGCGCGCCACCTGATGCCGGTCGGTAACTGTATCGAACACTGCAAGTAGCGTAAGTGAAACGGCATTACCCACCACCATTTTTGTATTCGCGCTATTGGCATCCAACAAATAGGCTGCACCGGTTCCCTCCCAGTGCACAAATTTCATGCCCGGACCGGCAGCGTTTGCTTTGATATCAACTAGAGTGCCGGGTACAAATAATTTTCCACTCAGGTTGGCGCTGTTCGCGATAGTCGCAGTGCCATTGCCCACTTGAATTTGCGTGCCCGATTCCACTACCGCCAATGCAGGTTCTGCTGTTAACCAGGCGGCGTCATACCAACTCGGAGTGGATTGGTTTACGGTTAAAGTGCCGGTTTGATTGGCTTTGTTGTTGCTGAAAATAATATTGGTACTGCCTGCGGTATTTGCCCATGTCACAGGAATAAATGTACGCAACCAATTTGCACCGTATTTAGCGGCGGCTTCCGTCATTGCAGGCCCTGGCCATGCACCAGTACGATTTGTTTCTACACCATTTTGGTTAGTCCAGATATGCGTATTCACCGTCGCCCACGCGGCCGGCTTTTTCACATACACATATTGCCCCGCACCTAAATTCGTCACCGTATAGGTTGTAGAAATTGTTCCGTAAGTTGCAGTGATAGTTGCCGTGCCTGCGGTTGCACCCGCGGTAATTAAACCCGCCGCCGATACACTTGCCACAGAGGTATTACTACTCGCCCAATTCACTTGTGCATTCATGCCCAGCAAATCATCGCCTGCTGTACCTACCGCAACCAATTGCTGCGTCTCGCCAGTTTTAAACCGCAAATTTGCGGCACCGGTAATTGCCAGGGCAGTGACCGGATTTGTCGCCGGAACAATTTCCAGTTCAATGCTATCGTTATAACCATCACTGCTCGCGGTAATAGTTACAGCGCCAGTTGCTAACGCAGTAACATTAATTGCCGCACCGGTTTTACCTTGCGTGGAAATAATCGCTGGATTGCTTGAAGTCCAGATGATTGAACCCGACACTGGCAAACGAGTGCCGTTGCTGTAAACCGATTCCACACTTAAACCAACAATCTCGTTAACTTCAGGCGAAGCTTTGGTTGCGGTTATTTCAATACCGGTTTGAACAACATCAACACCTAATTCAATAATCCAGTTACGGAATAAATTTTCTGCTTCAGCATTGGTTGCCACCGATCCATACGGCATACGCATGCCCGCACCGGTTTGATATTTATAGACGTTACTGTTAGCAGGAATTCCAGGCACCACACGATTGTGATCATTGACTAATTTCATCGCTGCCAGTGCAGTGCCGTAACGCATATCCATACCACCCGAAGTACCCGAGTGGCAGTGAGAGCAGTTGGTGTGGAGATAGGATTTTGCGCGCGCTGTCAGGTCAACACTTGCATCCGTTGGTGCTGTGAATTTTGCATAACTGGTGCTGTTGTTCAGAGGCGACGTGAACAAACCTATCGCATTAAACACATCCAATTGATTGTTTGTGACTCCTTGATAATTGAAATGATTGTTCAATTGCAAGTTGTGTATCGATAAGGGTGTTAATTTTCCACCAGCATCTTTGTGGCAGCCAGCACAGGTACTGCCCGTCTCCACCTTGCGCACCACACTCACCACACCACCGTCGGGTTCTACGGACGATTCAGTAACTAAATCCGCATCAGTACCCGCTGCATTCCAGCGATAATTCGCCGCTTGCCAACCGGATTCCTGACGAAATAATACCGAGGTAGTGAAAGGTTTATTGGCATTGGTCGATGTCGCTATCGATAAATGTTTGACGATTACCGAACCAACAGGCAA
>JACCDZ010810496.1_pt1 | contig 13885 bp, 12 predicted proteins | sample 7449551 | NCBI WGS metagenome assembly JACCDZ01 (sample SAMN15323452, study PRJNA562643) | freshwater metagenome | isolation source: river surface water | place: USA:Blue River Watershed | collected 2017-08-18
ATGCTACCAAGGATTTTCAAATGAAGCTTTGTCAAACGCCTTGTTTTTATCTTTAAATAATGTTGTTTCCCTATTTTTTAGGTGCATGGTATTTTTCTTACCAAAGATCCGTGAGATAATAGCGACGGGAAACAAAAACAAGTAAAAGATGATGGTCAATAAGATATTCGGAACAATCATTCCGAGTATCCAGGTGAGTTTCATCCACAGATAATCGATCTTTTCTGCGAGGAAGGTTGAGAACATCCCGATGAGTCCGACGATCAGTGCGACCAATAGGAACGCATTTATTTTTGTAATCATGAAAACGACTACGAAGCCAACCGTGATGGTTAACATCGTTTTGATTGGCTCTGTTTTTTGAATTTTCATACCGTTAGAAAAGCGTATAGATGAATGGAGCGATTGCACTTCCACCACCGAGTACGATAAGTATTCCTAGGATTAGAAGTACGATGATTACTGGGGCTAACCAGAATTTTTTCCGGGCTTTCATGAAAAGCCAAAGATCTTTTAAAAAGTCCATTTTCTTTTAATTAAATTGTTTTAAGCGTATTCTTCTCTCTAATTCAACTGCGATTAATTCATTCGTTTGTGCATTCGGATGTGCATCTCCGTTGAGTGTATATTTGGGACCGTATGTGATCCAGTTAGATAAATCGATGTATTGAATTTTTTTCTTTTTTAAAAAGGATTTAAACGTCTTCATTTCATCGTCCGAGTATGCTTTATAGGCGGGGTAGATAACAAGAATGAACTCATCATTTCCCATTTTTTTTGTGTATTCTTTTTTTGATTCCAAAATCATTTCGGTCACTAATTCAATGTGTGAATCGTTTAACCGAAGCGGTAGATCTAGTTTGAAGTACTTTACAATATTGGTTTGGTAGAGCTTTTCGTAGAGCGATGAAATGGTTTTTCTACCTTCTTTGAAGTTTCCATTGCGAACTAGTTTTCCATTTTCCATTGTGTAGTAAGGTTCGCTGTGCACCCATTCTGTGTACCTACTCATCGTCCCGATTGCTCGGTAGATGTGATCCCAGAAAAAGACGTAGATTCCGATTCCTTTATTTTCAGGGATTTGCTCCGAAATGTTTTTGTATTGTAGCCTGGCAAGTACATTGTTTGTACCATGGCCCGAAATGCCGAAATTATATGCATTTACGTTAGAAGTGTGTTTTTGAAAGTAGTATGGAAGCGTTTGGTTGTCCTCAAGTCCTTCTCCGTGACAGATCGAACAGCCGAAAAATAGCGCAAAATTCGATTTTGATGAATCATTTTCAGGTGTTACGCGTTTGCAGTTGTTGTCGATCGTGATATGAACATCAAATACGGTATCTGTTCCATTCATTTTGATTGGATGATGAACGCTGTCTGCATATGGAAGTGTTCCGATTTGTTTGGCAATATGATCTGCAGGAAGGTCGGCTATTGGAAATTGTTTTTTGAATGCAGGTGGCATTCCGAGCAGAAAAAAGCAGGTCGTTTCAACGGTTAGAACGAGTAATAACAGCAAAACCACGTTTGATAAGATTACTTTTTTGTGGCGTATAAAAAGCAAATAGATGGGTACTAGGAAAATGTACGTTGAACCGTATGTAAATAAGCGCGCCCAACCAGGAATTTCGGCACCCACATTGTTTTGTACTACTAACGAAAGTAAAACCAAAACAATTCCAGCGCCAACTGAAATCCACAATTTTTTGGATGATTTAGGGTTTGTTTTTACACGTTCTTCTGTCATCGTTAGTCCATTTTGAATTTGACCATCCATTTTTCACGATTTTCCCAATCGAGTTGCTCTTGTTTGATGTACACAAAATTTTCAATGACTAGTACATCCATTTCCGTACTCATAAAACATCGAAATGCGTCGTATGGGGTGCAAACAATTGGTTCGCCGCGCACGTTGAAACTGGTATTGACAACCAAACCGTAGTTCGTAAGGTCTTTAAATGAGCTGATTAATTGCCAATATTTCGGATTTGTTTCTTTGTCGACCGTCTGAATTCGTGCTGAAAAATCAAGGTGCGTTACCGATTGAATATCGCTTCTGGTTTGATACAAACGGTCCCAAAGCGGCAATTCATTGTAATTGTCTGGAAGTTGTGTCCTTCTGTTCTCCTGTACCGGAGCAACCATAAGCATGTAGGGAGAATCTCCTTCGAGGTCAAAATAGGTTGACGCTTCTTCTTTCAAAACGGAAGGAGCGAATGGTCTGAAACCCTCTCTGTATTTGATTTTCAAGTTGAGTTTCTTTTGCATTTCTGGATTTCGCGCGTCACCCAAAATACTTCGATTTCCCAATGAACGTGGTCCGAATTCCATTCTTCCCTGAAACCATCCCACTACATTTCCAGTTGCAATTTTGGATGCAATCAACTTCGATAGTTCGTTAAAATCGTCTATTTTTTGAAACACTGCCTTTGTTTTTCGATTCATGGATTGAATCTCATTTTCAAAGTACTGCGGACCGAGATAGGAGCCAAGCATGGCGTCGTTTTTTTTAGTGACGTTTCGTTTTACGTCAAAGTACATGTAGGAAACAGCTAAAGCGGCACCCAATGCGCCACCAGCATCCCCCGCTGCAGGTTGAATGTAGATGTCTTTGAATATTTTTTCACGCAATAATTTTCCGTTTGCGACGCAGTTTAGGGCAACTCCTCCGGCAAGGCAAATTTGGTCGCAGCCCGTCACTCGTTTTGCTTCTTCGGCCATTTTGAGGACGATTTCTTCCGTAACAATTTGAATTGCGAGACCCAGGTTGCAATGGCGTTGCTCAAGATCCGCTTCCGCTTCTCTGCGTTTCAACCCAAATAAATTCTCCCATTTTGAATCGTTTACCATCCGTAGACCGGTCGCATAATTAAAATAGCGTTGATCCATCCAAATTGAACCGTCAGATTTAATGTCGATAAGTTCGGTTTTAATCAGTTCAATGAATTGTTTTGTTTCTGCAGCATCTGGATTTCCGTAGGGAGCAAGTCCCATCAGTTTGTACTCTCCGGAGTTTACAGTAAATCCGAGAAAATAGGTGAACGCACTGTACAATAAACCAACTGAATGAGGAAATTCCATTTCTTTCAGCATCGTTAGTTCATTTCCTCTTCCCACACCAATCGAAGCAGTGCACCATTCTCCCACGCCATCGATGGTTAAAACGGCCGCTTTTTCAAAGGGCGACACATAGAATGCGCTAGCAGCATGTGAGAGATGGTGTTCTGTAAAGAGTAATTTGACGTCTTTTTTCGAATAATTTCCAACTTCTTTTAATCCGTCGTAAATCAACTTTTTCAGAAACATTTTTTCTTTCAACCAAACAGGAATTGCTTTCAAGAAGGAAAGCAAGCCTTTTGGAGCGAAGGTGTAGTATGTTTGAAGTAAGCGTTCAAATTTCAAGAGTGGTTTGTCGTAAAAGACGATAGCATCTAGATCGTCGATTTCGAGTCCCGCAATTTCGAGGCAATACTTGATCGATTCTACTGGAAAATCGGGGGTGTGTTTATCTCTTGTAAATCGTTCTTCTTGAACGGCAGCAATTATTTTCCCATCAATGACCAATGCCGCAGCCGAATCATGATAAAATGCTGAAATACCTAAAACTTTTTTCATGTAAGTGAGTTAACATTAAAGATAACGGTGACAGCAAATTTCATACTAGGTATATTCATATATGCGAAATCTATTTAACGAAGAAAACCGAGTAAAATATATTTTGTAATGCGATTTTCATTTTGGATTAAATAAAACTCAAATATACAATGATTTTTGAAATCACTGGAATTCTCCCGTTATCAATAGATGTTTACATTTTTTATTTTACGAGAAAGTGAAGCATCACGACGAGCATTGAGTAGCTGTTTCGTATTCTACTTGCTGTGCTGGCTTCAAGTGATATTCCCACCTTTTCAGGAGGAAAGGAGAAATTGTTGACTGTTCTGATTCTTGGAATACAACAATATTGTCGTTTTTAGAAAAATACCATGAAAATTCAAAAATTTTCATTTTCACGCCTAAGGGTGTTTTTTCAATTCCGGTAATGGCAGTGAAGTTAAACTTCAATTTTTCGAGGTAAAGTTTTTTTACAACCATTCGATTGCATTTTTTGGCCATCATTAAGCGGAGTATTCCATAGTTTTTATGAAGTATGTCGATGCAAGTGCTGCTTACTGATTTATTGTCTCGCCGAACTGCCCCATGGTAGGTGTTTTTGCACTTGATTCCGCAAAATACTTTGTCGGAGCGTCCATAAAGTTGTGCATCGCAAACGCAGCATTTTCGGATGGTTTTATAGTTGAATGCGTTCATGTAAAATTGTTTTTGTTAGTAAAAGTTATATATGAAGATACGGAAATAAATCACTTGGTTCCAACTTTTTGGGCGAAAAATTTGGGTTTAAAGGTTGGTTAACCGTTAAGCAACCGTTAGGCGCTTGATTTTACTGGATTTTTGAGTTGTAAAATCTTCAAGGTGGAGAAGAGGATTAAAAAGAATTGTTTTGAGTTCATATTTTAACTTGTTAGTTGCCCAATGGTATTAAAAAAACGCAGCCGTTGCTTATCCGTTACGCAACACTTAGCTCCGCGCTATTGCTCGTTTTACAATAAATACAAGGTGATATTTTTTTTACGGTTGTTATCTGAAATCAGCGGTTTATTTTTTCTATACTCGCTCTCTTATTGTAATACGTATATTTCTAGCAAATCTAATTTTAAATTAATAAAATAGTTCCGTCAGTATCCGTTTTTTTATCCGTTGCGTATCCGTTAGGCAACACTTAGACCCCAACTGCTACTGTGTTCCACCCCAATTCACGCATCCTCCAAAACCAATTCATCCAACGTACCTTCCCACTGCATCCATTCCAAAATTTTGATTTCCAAAACCGATAAGCGACAAATTAATTTTCACTATATTTGTCATCATCATTCAAAAAGCATTCAATGAAATACAAACGTATTCTTCTCAAATTGAGCGGGGAGTCCTTAATGGGCGAAAAACAATTTGGAATTGATAACAATCGAATCAACTCGTACGCAGAGCAAATCAAAGAAATTTGCGACCAAGGTGTAGAGGTAGCAATTGTAATCGGTGGCGGAAACATCTTCCGAGGTGTGCAAGCAGAAGAAGGCGGTATGGATAGAACGCATGGAGATTACATGGGAATGTTGGCTACCATGATCAACAGCATGGCCTTGCAAGCTGCACTCGAATCTGTGGGGTTGAAAACACGCTTGCAGTCTGCGATAGAAATGAAAGAAATTGCAGAACCCTACGTTCGACGAAGAGCCGTGCGACATTTAGAGAAAGGCCGTGTTGTAATTTTTGGCGCTGGAACAGGAAATCCTTATTTTACAACGGATTCAGCTGCATCGTTGAGAGCAATTGAAATCAATGCCGATGTTATATTAAAAGGTACACGGGTGGACGGAATTTACACCGCCGATCCATTCAAAGACCCAACGGCGACCAAATACGAAACGATTTCTTTCGATGATGTGTACAGCAAGGGCTTGCAGGTAATGGATATGACTGCTTTTACATTGTGTAAAGAAAATGATTTGCCAATCATCGTATTTGATATGGATACACCGGGCAATTTGAGACGCTTGTTGAACGGTGAGCAAGTTGGTACAATCGTTCAAAATGAAGGTTGATATAACGTTATATTTTAAATTTTCAATTACAAATTGATTATGACTGAAGAGATTCAAATGATTTACGATGAGTTGAAAAGCTCAAACAACAAAACAATTGCACACTTAGAAAATGAACTTCAAAAAGTGCGTGCAGGAAAAGCAACACCTTCGATGATTCAAAGTGTAATGGTGGATTATTATGGTTCGCCAACACCAATCTCACAAGTTGCGAATATTTCGACTTTGGATGCGCGAACGATAACTGTTCAACCTTGGGAACGAAGCTTGTTGAACGAAATCGCAAAAGGAATAATCAATTCTAATTTGGGATTTGCACCGCAAAACAACGGTGAAGTAATATTGATTAACGTCCCGCCGTTGACCGAAGAACGCAGAAAAGAAATGGTTAAAAAGGCAAAGGCGGAGGGCGAGCATGCCAAAATTGGTATCCGAAACAATCGAAAAGATGGGATCGATATGGTGAAAGACTTGAAAAACGATGGCTTGTCAGAAGATATTGTAAAAGTGGCCGAAATAGAGGTTCAAAACATTACGAATGCGTTTATCAAAAAAGTAGACGATATTATCGAATTGAAAGAAAAAGACATCATGACAATCTGATCGGTGTCGACAATATATTTAAAAGGCTGTGAATTCATTATCCACAGCCTTTTTTTGTATCAAAGTTCAATTCCTACAGGACAGTGGTCTGACCCAAAAACGTCATTTAAAATAAATGCTGCTTTTACAGCTGGTAGAAAGGAAGTACTTACCAAAAAGTAATCGATTCTCCAGCCTACATTCTTCTCTCTTGCTCCGCCTCGATACGACCACCACGAGTATTTTACTTCCGTTGGCTGCAAATACCGAAACGTGTCAACCAATCCTGCCTGATGAAATGCATCCATCCCGTCGATTTCTTCTTGCATAAATCCAGCAGACTTGTTGTAGTTTGCTTTCGGACGTGCCAAATCGATCTCTTTGTGCGCTACATTAAAGTCGCCACACACAACCACTGGTTTTTGCTTTTCCGACGCTTTAAGATACGCCAAAAAATCAGCATCCCACGTTTGACGATAACCCAAACGAAGTAATTCGCTGCCGGAGTTAGGAACATAAACGGTGATTAAAAAGAAACCCTCGAATTCGGCACAGGTGACACGACCCTCTTGATCGTGTTCCTCCATATTCATGTCATAACTGATCGAAATAGGTTTAATTTTGGTCAGAATGGCGGTGCCTGAATATCCCTTTTTGACCGATTCATTGGCGTATACAAAATACCCGTCCAACGGTTGAACAGTTTCTTTTACTTGGTCGACGGTCGCCTTGGTTTCTTGCAAACAAATAATATCTGCATCAACTTTGCGCATATCCTCGATAAACGTTTTTTGGGCAATAGCGCGAATTCCATTGACATTAAAGGAGATAATTTTCATCAATCGAGTGTTTTAATTTTTTTCAAATGTAGTCAACACAAGTGTATTTTGACAACGATTGATCAAATTCATCACGTGCAACACGTTATTTATGCTAAATATCGATCCGTTTTATGTAACCTTTTGTGTTTTTTGCAATTCTAAAATGAAAAATTAGTAGTTTTATGAGCCCGATCAATGAGCGTGATGTGAGCGCACGTCGGTTTTCAATTTTACTTTGAATGAAATTATCTAACAAAACAGTACTTGAAATTGCATTGCTTCTTTGCACTTTCGTCTCGTTTAGCTCTACTATTATAGCGCAACAAGACTTCAACAATTTTATAACCCTCAAAGCAATTGGCGATATGCCTGCTGATTTTAGGGTAAGTACGACGCAGAAAATTGCCAATGACATCGGAACAAAAAATCAACTTTCTAAAAAAGGGGAAAAGGTTTTCTTGGAAGGAATTCATTATTCGATCGATGAATTACTGCATTCTGGATTAGTGGTTTATGGAGATGAAATCACGAATTATGTGCAAAAAGTGGCGCACAATCTGTTGAAGAATGATCCAGAGTTGAAATCCAAATTACGTTTCTACACTCTAAAGTCAAACGCAACCAACGCGCTTTCGACCGATCAGGGAATTGTATTTGTGACGACGGGTTTGATCTCGCAGTTGGCGAATGAAAGTCAATTGGCATACGTACTGGCACACGAAATTGCGCACTATACACAACACCATGTAGTGGAAACGTTTGATTACCGAAACAATGGAAAAAAATTCCACGATCGAATTCTAAAGCTAAGTATCTATTCCAAAGAAAAAGAGCTAGAAGCTGATCGCATCGGAATCAAAATGTATAATCAAGCAGGTTACAGTAAAGACGCGTTGCTGAGTACGTTTGATGTGTTGTTGTATTCCTATTTGCCGTTTGAGGATATCGCCTTGCCGACAAGCTATTTCAATACAGAATTAGCATATATTCCGGAGAATTATTTCTCGAAAAAAGCATATCCTGTGAAGGCTGAGGAGGATAAAAACGACGCCAATAGTTCGCATCCGAACATCAAAAAAAGAAAGGAAGCAGCGATCAAAGAAAGTTTGAATTTTCCGGATTGGGGAAGTGAAACATTCGTTTTCGGGGAAGACGAATTCAAGTACATCCGCAACATATCGCGCTTCGAAAGTGTACGCACCGACATTTTGGACGCAAAATTTGTAGACGCTTTGTATTCCATTTTCATTCTTGAAAAAGAGTATCCAAATTCTCTTTTTTTGCATAAAATGAAGGCACATGCTTGGTTGGGATTTGCGCAAATTGCTTACGACAATGATTCGAAAAAAGCCATTTCAACTATTTCTGACCTGGAAGGCGAAGTCGCTGCGATGCATTATTTGTTTGGTAAATTGAAAAAAGCGGACATCGGTGTGTTGGCACTCCGATACATCACGGATATCAAAAATCAATATCCCGACAATGCCGAAATAAAGGAGGTGTGGAAACGAATTGTAAAAACAAATGCAGCTTACAAGGATTTTAAATTGGATCAATTTTCTGATAAAACATTTGCGCTAGCTTCCGCTGAATTTTTGAAGGCAAAGTCCGATTCTGCTTCAACTCCAAAACAGGAGGAGACGAAGTACGAGCGCATCAAGCGAAAAAAAGACGTAAATCAGGTGAATAATTTTGACTCCACGAAATTTCAAGCGTATCTGATTTCAGATTTGGTTGCATCCGACGATTTTAAATCAACCTACAATGGATATAAAAATGAATTCGAATCGACCAAAAAAGACATTGATTTCGATTCTTTGTCCAGAAAAGAACGAAATCAGTATTTTAAAAACATGTTCAAATCGGAAGTTCACCTCGGTATTTCAGACCTAATCATTGTCGAACCTTCCGCTCGAATTTATTCCGGAAGCAGCAACTTCGACAAGGATAAATCCAACAAAATGGAATCCAAAATGATTGCATGTGTTCAAGAAGTTGGTGAGGTGTTAGATATGAATTTGAAAGTCATCAACTCGACCAATCAATTTGTGACAACCACCGATCAATTCAATCATCGTTCACGCATTTTCTCGTATTTAGATCAAGGTGCAAATAACGAATTTGGCGATTTACTTCCCGTTGATTTCGATGACATCAATCAAATCAAAACAATGTACAACACGACGAATGTCGGCTTCTTAAAATACACACACGATTACTCCGTACGTGGAGTGTACTTTTTGAGCATTCTCGCATTGGTTTATCCAGCAATGATCACATATCCCTTGATTTTCGCCAATGGGTGTGATGCGTCGATGTCGCTCGTTGTGATTGATATCACAAATGGAACTGTCGTGATGCGAAGAAAAGAATATTACAAAGATCCGAATACGAAAGGAGCTGTGAAAGCTCGGATTTATAACATGATGAAGGATTTAAAAACGAAACCAGCACCAATTCAATGAAATTAATTACATCAATTATAACTAGTTTGTGCTTGGTAAGTGCAAGTGTTTCTGCTCAAAAAGCACGTACGTACTTAGGTCATGGAAATTTATTCGAATTGAATTACCAAGGATATGTTCCACTTTTTACGAGAAATGATTTTTATGAAATCGAAGGGAACGAACTCAATAAAAGTAAAAATAAACAATTTTCGATTCACAGCGGACTTCAATTGTCGTACACGCGACATATTCACAAACGAATTAGTTTGGGGGTTGAATTTGGGGTGAATCGCATGTATTATGCCGAACGGAGATACTACGAGCAACCGAATGGGGGAATAAGTTTGTTTGTAAGTGGCCCCAATGCCATTAGAATAAATTCATATATCGGAAAATTTGAATTTGGGTCTCGAGAAGGGATTTTCCCAATTGGAATCAATCACCAAGTTGGATTTGGTTTGCTAACGGCTCAATTTGTAGAGAAAAATGGCGATATGAAATTAGTCGATGGAACCCAAGCTGTAATTTTAAATTACGAAACAACGTGGAAAAACATTCAAGGATATACGGCTTTTTACGACCTTAATTTTCGGGTCCCACTTTCAGATCGATTGCTTTTAAATTTCGGATTTAGGTATAATTTCAACTGGTTTCCCTATCCAGATGTTTCATCGATCTCTGCAAACGACATCGATCCATTTGTTTTCAGAAGTGAAATGAATCAATCGGCTACCGTGAATCTAATTCGTTTGCATACCGGTTTGGGATTTTCATTTTAGTAGATCTTTTTTGATTTCTTAATTCCTTTTCATTACCTTCGAAAAGTGAAGAAGAAAAACGTATTGCTGCTTGTTCTAGTTGGATTGTTATTTAATTCGTTTGTTTTTGCGTATTCTACGAAAGACACGATTTTGATCAACCAATGGAACGAAAAATCGTTGGAACTGGCGTTTTCTGACCCGAAAGAAGGATTGAAAATCATTGAGAAAACGATTGCATTTTGTCAAAAGACAGGATTTGTCAAAGGCGAAGCAATGGCCTACATCCGCCGCGGAATTACTTATGATGTCATTTCAAAGCCAGATAAAGCAATCGCAGCGTATCGCAGAGCAATTGAGTTGGCACAAACCATTGATTACGCAAAAGGAGAAGGTTCGGCACTCAATAACATCGGATTGATCTTGATGGCTGAAAATCGCTTGCCCGAGGCGCGCGTTTATTTTCAAAAGGCTTTCGATATCATTCGCCGACTAAACAACGATCAACTTCTCGGTTCGATCGCCAACAATTTAGGGATGATCTACCATGAAACCGATCGCGACGAAAAAGCACTGTATTGGTTTCGAAAAAGTGTTGCATTTAAGCTAAAAGCAAATGACTTGGTTGAAGTAGCGAATACCTTCGCAAACATCAGCGATCTATATCAAGGTCAAAATAACTTCGATTCAGCTGCTTTTTATTCGTACCGGGCAATCGAAATTTATCAAAAAAACAACAACCGTTTTCACTTGGGTAAAAGTTTCAACAATTTGGCGCTTATTCTCGTCAAAACGAATCAACGGGAGGCTGAAAAATTTTACCTTCAATCACTCGAAATTGCGCGAGAAATTGAAAACCTACCGATGCAAGTCAGTACTTCCTACAATTTAAGTCAGCTGTACCGAAAGCAACAGAAAGTGAAGCAAGAATTCAAGTTGTTGGAAGAAATTTATCCACTCATCCAACGCGATGGCACCGATGAATTGGCATACAAAGTGTGTTTCGCTTTTGCAGTGTGGCACTTCAATCACGGTGACAAAAAACGCGGCGATCAATTGCTCGAAGAATATGCAGCGCATCACCGTAGTTATTTCAATGCCATTCAAGCTAAAAATTTGGCGGAGATTGAACGTAAATACGAAATGAATCAACAGATTCAAGCGAATAAAATTTTGAAAAAATCGAATGAACTGAAATCGCTCACAATCAAAAAAAATAAACAACAAACGATTCTCTTGAATTTGATCTGGACAGCCGGTCTTTCGATCATTGCACTCGTTGGACTCGGACTCGTGTTTTGGTTTCGAAAACGGAATACGATTCGCGAATTGGAGAGTCAAAAGGCAGTTCTGGAAGCAACCTTGCAGGAAAGAAAACGAATTTCATTTGACTTGCACGACAACGTAGGGTCACAATTGAGTTACGTGGTGAGTAATTTGGAGATGTTGAATGAAGCGACTCAACAGGCAGATGAAGCGCAAAAAGATCGGATTCAGCGCACCTATAAAATGAGTCAAGAAGCAATTGATTCATTGCGCGACACCTTGTGGGCGCTGCACAATTCATCGATTACCGTGGATATGCTAGCCGATAAATTAGAGACGCATGCGCGTAAAGTGATTGATCAGCATCAGTCCATCGATGTACAATTTCAGTTTAGTTCATTGACAAATCCTGTCATATCTCCCGAACATACCATGCACGTTTTCCGGATTTTTCAAGAATCGTTTAGCAATATATGGAGGCATGCTGGCGCTACGGCTGTGCTTGTGAGGTTGGAAGAATTGCCATCGCGGGAAATTGTAATGCAAATTGTTGACAATGGGAAAGGGATTGAATATACCGATTCACCCAAAGGCCATTTTGGTTTAAAAAACATGTTTGATCGTGCAAGTCAAATTGGAGGAATCCTGAAAGTGGAGCGAATTTCAACGGGCGGCACGTCGATTACGTTGACGTTTGGAGGTCTTAGTTGAGCTCTTCGAAATCGTCAAAACGATCTTCTTTGTTTTCGTCTTTCGGGGTTCGTTTAAATTGTCGATTTACGGTGATTAGCGGTGCGCCCGTAATCAGAAACGCAAGTCCGTTGACTAATTTAGACAGAATTCCAAGTAGCACAAAGAAACCGATTATTTTAAAGATGAATCCGAATACAGGCGTCGTTTCGATGTCTAAAATACTCTCATAAAACCAGTTGCTGATTGGGTTGGAGGCATAGGCTGGATAAAAAAGTAACGCAACAAAATAAATCATTGCTAGCGTAATTACGATAATTTCTCCACGCAAGTTGAACAAGGATTTGAAGGGAGGCATCGATGTTCCTGATAGTTGGAAAAGCATCAATCGATTTTGACTATTTTGAAGTTTTCCGGTAAAATACAGAATCAAGATGAGTCCAGCTAAAATCAGTTCCTGCGGCATCAAAATTGACGCATCGTTTTTTTGAACACAGAACAGAAAAGTAACGTTAACGAGAAAAAAGTATTGAAAAAATTTCAAGACGTATTCTTCAACAATTGTCTTCGGCTCGCCGGCGCGAAGCAACCTTAAAAAAAAGTTCAAAATTCCCCAAAGAAATCCAAAAATAGCGAATACAACGCCCAAACGAAATGCAAGGTCTAAAAATTTCACAACACAAATTTGCAAATAATTGGGGAGTAAATCAAGCGCCTGCAATCAAAAATAGCAGAAAGTGATCGATATGTTGTCCCACAAATGTGAATTTGGGAATCGACGGACTTCGTTTTCTGGCACAACTGCTTGCATGATGGAACCATAAATTTGGTATCTTTGAGATTCTCAAAAATCAAATCATGAAAAAAATAATCTTGTTTTTTAGTTTTACAATGACGTGCTTTTTTGGTCGTAGTGAAGAGGGAATGCTCATTCCGTCTCTGATCGCTGCGTTTCAAGGTGACATGCAAGCGATGGGGATGAAGTTGACTGCTGAAGACATTTACAGTGTCAATAAAGCAAGTATCAAGGACGCAATCATCCATTTTAACGGTGGTTGTACTGCTGAAATTGTTTCTCCAAAAGGGTTACTTCTGACGAATCACCATTGCGGTTATTCCCAAATTCAATCACATTCTTCATTGGAAAACGATTATTTGAAGAACGGATTTTGGGCAAAGTCGTTATCGGAAGAGCTACCCAACCCAGGTCTTACAGCAACACGAATTGTGCGCATTGAAGACGTTACGGAGGCGATTCTAAAAGGAACGGAAGGCATCACCGATTTGGCGAAAAAACAAAGTATGATTGCGGCAAATATCGATGCTGCGAAAAAGCAATTGCTCGCAGGAACTAATTTTGCGGCGGATATCAAAGCGTTTGACTACGGGAACAGCTACTATTGCCTGATTACAGAAGTGTTTACAGATGTCCGTTTGGTTGGAACTCCTCCAAATGCAATCGGGAAATATGGTGGCGACAACGACAACTGGGTCTGGCCACGTCATACCGGGGATTTTTCTGTTTTTAGAATTTACGCCAATAAAGACAACAAACCCGCTCCGTATTCCAAGGAAAATGTGCCGTACACACCACTTCATTTTTTGCCGATCGCAGCGGGAGATAAAACGCCTGGTGAGTTCACGATGGTGTATGGTTTTCCGGG
>JACCDZ010261262.1_pt1 | contig 13884 bp, 13 predicted proteins | sample 7449551 | NCBI WGS metagenome assembly JACCDZ01 (sample SAMN15323452, study PRJNA562643) | freshwater metagenome | isolation source: river surface water | place: USA:Blue River Watershed | collected 2017-08-18
ACTATTGAGCTATCACCCACCGACTATTGAGCTATCACCCACCGACTATTGAGCTATCACCCACCGACTATTGAGCTATCACCCACCAAAAACCCTATAAACCCCCTATTTGTAGCAGTTTTAGCGTTCCTTAATCCTTATTTAATCCTTTATATAATCAGTAAAAATCAACGTTATTTTTTCCAAGCATAAATTTTTTAGTGATTTTTTCTTGGAATGTTAATCCAAAATTTAATCATCTAAACTCTAAGTATGAAATAACGTAATTAGATTAATTTACAACTGAATTATTTTACGATTTATCATGTGCTATTGAGTATCACTCAAATCGATGAGTTTTACGCGTGTGTAAATAGCTCGCTACGCTCACAAAATATATTTTTGGTATCTTTCCCTATCGTTACTTCTAAAAACAAGCTGTTAGCTTTAAAATAGTGTTTAGTTTATTTTTAGGGCGCGAGGGAGATTTTTTGATACTTGAGGTTTAGAACGCGATTTAGGCATTGTTTAACGCAGGTGGTTGGTTTATATGGTGGTTCGACGAGCTCACCCCCATACCCTCGTTAATTTGTGGCTTAAACAGCGTTATTTGTAAATCTTAATTGCCACTTATTAGTTCTTGGCTGGTTTTTAGTGGATAGTAAGTTAACGGAACGCCTTTTTTACACTCGGTTTGTTTCCAGTTATTAGCTTTAAAATATGCGTTAGCTACTTCACAATGCTGGCGCATCGTGTAGTTGATGTTATCGTACCAATCTTGTAGTGTTTGATACTTGCTTACTCCTGCAATTTTAGCCGGCACTTGGAAGTATAGAAGTACGCCAGAGCTAAGTAATCCACCAAAGACAAAGATTAGTGAGAGAATCCACATATTTAGTTTCCAACTAGTACCATTTGATAGTAGGTTATTGTTGCGTTCTATGGCGTTAGTTTGAGTTCTAAGCTCGTCAGTAAGCTTTGATAGGTCGATGTTATTTAGAGCTTTGGTGGTAGCTTTTGTTATGGTGTGTGTGATAGTTGTGGTATCTATCTCGGGGTTTATGCGTGCAGCATTCTCAGTTATTGTTTTGTAGTCATCTAAGAGCTTTTTAAATCCTGATGTATCGACGGTTACTTGATACTCGTCTAGGCGTTTTAAGAATTCGTCTTGAATTTGTTGTTGTTTCTTTAGAAAGGCTTTGATTAAAGTTTGATCATCCATAGTAGCCAATGTTTTGTTGTTTGCAGTCATAATAACTTCCTTATTAAAATTAATAAAAATACCTAACTCAAGATTACACATGAGTTGAATGTAAAAAGCGTCGCAACTTGTGTGACGCTTTGACTTTAGCAAAAAACTTTAATTTGAATTGCTACTAAAAACGACAATTCAGTTGTTTTTAATTTTGTTCTTGGTTATGTTCCTCTAGAAATTTTTTGCCTTGGTTTTTGTAGAATTCTAACCAGCTTTGCTTGTTATCTGGAGTTAAACCAAAACCATTAGTTTGTAGTTCTTGTTTAGTTTTTATCAGTAAACCGATAAGAACTTTTTTAAGTTCTGAGTTATCTGAGATGTTATCAAAATCATTAGTACCGAAGACTAGAGGTATTAATCCACCCCAGTCGTAGATTTTTTTATTGCGGTGTTTACGAGCTTGAGTTTTTAGTTCCTTGTCTTTCTCACGTTCAATTTGTTTGGCAAGTTTATCTTTAGCTTTGGCTTGAGCTAATTCTAAACGTTTCATTTGTAACTCAAGTTGTTTAACGGTTAGTTTTTTAGTTGCTATTTTAGTGTTAATGTCTTCTTTATTGTCAGTCATGTTGTTTGCTCCATTAAGAATGTTATGCATACTGTGTAATTAAATTGTAGTTATTAAAAATTATAAAAATCTATTATAATTAGACGTAAATAGTTGAGATAGAGTTATTTTATAATATAGACAATAGCTTTTGATATAATTATACATATGTTAAAGCAACAGATAAGTACTCTTACTCAATTTATATTGATAAGAGCGTACTATACGCCTTGATAAATCAAAGCATGCATTATTTTTAATAAAAAGTAACAAAATAAGAGTACAGAAAAAAATAAAAATGGCAATATATACAATGCAAATAAAGACAGTAAGCCGAAGCAATGGACACAGCGCAACGGCTAAAATTGCATATAACTGCCGAGATAAAATCACAGATGAGCGCACAGGTGAAATTCACAAATATAACAGTGCGAAAATGTCCAAAGACTTGGTTCACTCAGAAATCACTCATAAGGATATCACTCTAGATAAAAAAGAGCGTTCAGAGATATGGAACAATGCAGAGCTTGCTGAAAACCGCAAGGATAGTAGGACGGCGAGAGAGTATGTAGTGGCATTACCAAAAGAATTGAGTGCCGTGCAAAATATAGAATTGATGCGCGAGTTTGCTAAAGAGCTGACGAGTAAATATAACAATGTAGCGGATTGGGCAATCCATGATGGAAAAGATGGTAATGGGAATATCCATGCGCATATTTTAACGACCACGAGAGAATTTAAACTAGATACAAAACAACTTGGCGAGCGAACCTCTATAGAGTGGAACAATACCAAGTGCCAGAAAAATAATGTGCCAGTTACTCAGGAGCAGATTAAAGATATTCGTAAATCTTGGGAAACTATCCAAAATAAACATTTGGCAATGGCAGGGCTAGATTTAACGGTAAGCTGTGCACGTAAGAAAGATCGGAGCACGGTTAAAAAACACTTAGGTAAGGAAGCCATGGCTTTAGAGCGACAAGGTGTCGAAACTGAGCTTGGTAATTACAATAGAACTATTGATAGTGTCTTGGAACTTGAAAGACAGGTTTATAGTGATGGTAATAATTTGGCTAAGGAACGGGCAGATTTAGAGCGGTTGGAATTACAAAAACAAGATATTGAACGACAACAGCGGATTGATGAACAGCTAAAACAACAACTAGAACTAGCTAGACAACAGGAATTAATACGCATAGAGTTGTTGCGACAAGAGCAGGCAAAGCAAGCCGAAGAGAAAAAACAAGAAGAGATCGCAAGGTTAAAAGTACCAGCCGATAATTTTATAACAGCGCAAAGCAGGTATAAGTTATTTGATATTGCCAGAGAACACAAAGAGTTTTTTACTAAACAGACAACGGGTGATTATGAATATTGGACTAGTCGCAATGGTGATATAGATGTACATAAAACGCATATAAATATAAATGTCAGTACTGATAATCTAAGTGACAAAACCTTGAAACTTGGTTTAGATGTGGCGATAAGCCAATTTGGCAATGAATTAAAGATTAATGGAAGTGATGAATTTATACGGGCAATAATAGAGGTTATTGCTGGTGATGAACGTTATTCCAGTATCAAATTGAACAATCCAGAACATCAAGAAATGCTGGATAGTAAACGTTTAGACCTTGAAATTGAAAAAGCAGTGGATTTAGATCTAGATAATATTCCTGATTTAGATCTCACTAATGTGCCAGATCTTGATTTGAATGAGTATGAGCAAGATGATGAGATTGAACAGAAGCTGGATAGAGGGATGAGTAGGTAGGTAGAAAATTATATTGAAGTTAAACATCTTAGGTTTAAGATTTTATTAATAAAAGCTACATAAAACAACTAATTTCATACAAGGATATTACACAATAAAAAATCCCCCACATGAATTATGTGAGGGATTTAACTAGTAATACAAATTATTTTAACGGAATATTTTGTGAGCAATTAGCTAAGCCATATGCATTACAAATTGGTTTTAAATAATCATTTGCATTTTCACCATTAACATTTGACACTTTATTTAATGACCATAACATTACTCCACCAGCCCCTTGTGACTTAGCATGTAAAGCATAGTCTAAAGCATCAGCAACAGTTAAAACATTACCACCCCATGCTTCATTAGGAACTTCTAAACCTAGGTAAGTATTTTTCATTGGGAATAATGCTGCGTAAGCTGTTAATGCTTGCTTAGGATCATAACCTGTTGTTTGTTTGTTACCAGCATCATAAGACATGATATAAATTTCATCAAATTTACTACCAGCTTGTTTTAAAGGATTCACAAATAAGCCAGTATATGCTGATTTTGGACCATATGTCGTAGTAGGGAATTTTTCACTACCATAAGCACCAACTGACCAAGTAGCAGCCGTTAACATTTTACCTACTGGTAAAGCGCTCTTAACTGTATTGATAATATTTACTAGTTGACTATCAGTACTACAAGATAATGCAGCTGTATCTACTCCAGTACAAGATGGAACATTTTCATAGTCAATATCTATACCATCAGCACCTAAATCATTCATCAAAGCAACTAAATTTTTTGCATTTTCAGCTGTAAACGTTGCAGGGAATGGATAAGTAGCACCGCCCACTGATAATAAGAATTTCTGATTAGGATTATTTTTATGAGCTAAAGCAATAGCACCTTTAACAACACTAAAATCACTACTAAAGTTCAAGCCACAATCAGCTTTACCTGCTGTATGTTGACATGAAGGTTGCACGAAAGATATAAGAACACGACTTACATATCCTGGGATTTGTGACAATGAGTGACTAGCTGCATCACCTTTCCAATCAGCACTCCATGATTGATAGTACCCAACAATCCCTTGAGCTGAAGCAGGAGCTGGATCAGGTTCAGGAGTTACTGAACACTTGCTGTCAGTTGCGTGAAAACTACAGAAACAATCTTTATCTTGATCATAAGTAGTATTTACTGTACATTGCTCTGGAGCAGGAGGCGTTGGAGATGGTGATGCATTATTTATAGTTTCATAAATAGCTTTTCCAGTTTCCCATGCAACGTGCTTATAATTGAAATTAGTATTTGTATATGGTGTTGCATCCCAATCAGCTGACCAACTCATAAAACCACCAGCAGTTATACCGTAAGTTTTTTGCATAATTGACCAAGAACTAGCAATCTCTGTTGGGGATAGTTGATACGCCATATATCCACCAGCAGCTCCCAATGCAGCTGGAACACCTACCAAGAATTTGTTAGAAGGGATTCTTGGCATTAATGTACCAGTATTACCTTTAGTATTAGCTGCGTAACCTGACTCTGTAGTCAATGCCCATGTCATTGCTGCTACAAAACTAGGCATGCCACCACCTTCACTTGGAGATACTTTAGTTTCATTAGCACCACATATACCATTTGCAGGACCTTGATTATAAGTTTGTGGCATTACATAACTAATGTTTTCCATACCAATCTTAGTAGCTAATTCAGTGTAGAATGTGTTTTCATAAGCACCACTTCCCCATTGACCACAACCATATCTAACTGGTGTGATATAACTCCATTCTGGAGCCATTGTTAATAGGAAATCTTTACCTTGATTACGATAATGACTAACAACCTCATTTACAGCTTGAGCCAATAACGTAGTATCTGCACTTGTTGCACTACCTTCTAGATCTAAATCAATACCTTCAAAGCCATACTTATCAACAATTTTCTCAACTTGATTTACAAAGTTTACTTTATCTTGTTCAGTTTTCATTGTTAAGTGAAAGAATTGACCGCCCAAAGAGATAATAACTTTACGTTTTTGAGCTTTAACTTTATTTACCATGTCAATAATTTGAGCGTCTGAATAATAAGGAGCCTGAGGTGTTTGAGAACCAGGATCACTAGTAGCTAAAACATAATTACCTTTACTATCAGTTACAATAAATGAAGCAATAATTAAATTATATGACATATCAATATTTGGTGCATCTACAGCAACTGAAGGATGACTACCTTGTGCATCACCTGGTAAGCTATAAGAAGTATTATTACCCCATAAAGACCAATATGTAGCATTTACCTTACTTACTGTAGGCGCTATATTCTTAGTGAATGCTAAATTAATTGTAGTGCTAGAATTAACTACTTTTGTATAATCACCTAAAGTATAACCAGATGGTGTAGTTACATTTAGTGCAACAGTACCATCAACAAACTTCAAAGTGTCACCATTTTTAATATTAGAAGGTGTATAAACATAGAAATCTGGATTGATTTCACCTGAATCTGCTAACAAAACTGGTAAAGTTAATGTGCTATCATCTAATCCAGTAACATTAAACTTAATTGTTTTTGGAGATGTAGATACCTTAGTTAAAGTAATAGCTTCTGTATTAGCACCTTTAACAAATTTAACACCTTTTAAGTCTACACCTTTGTAAAATAATCCATCTTGAGGATTAGCAATACTTTGCGTTCTAATTGTATAACTATCTTCGGTAGGCAAGCTTTTCAATATTTCTGCCGCTCCATTTACTAGCGGGATATTAATTTTTGAAACATAACCAGTTTTTTCATTAATAATATCAGCAGATATGCTACTAATTTGACTAAATTTACTTAAATCAGCACCTAAACCAGAAATCGAGAAACTTACATCTGACAACTCAGCAACTGCTGAATATTTAAAGTTTACATAAGCATTTTGTTTAGAACCAGCGACCACATTTACTGTACCTGTGCTAGTTCCATAATCATAAGACGTGCCTTCCGGTAAATTAGCATTACTAACTTGCAATGTATAATTTCCTGGCAATAAATTTGCGTACGTACGTTCAATCACTTGTGATTCAGCTGGATTAAATGTTATTTTGTCTAATGCAGATTGACCAGATGGAACTCCGATGCTTACTACAGCTTGGCAATTTACAGTTGATTTACCACAAGCATCTTTTAAATCTGCTGCATTTACTTTTAATGTGAACTCACCTGTTTTATCAACAGGATCTGGTGTTGGACCGGGTTCTGGAGGCGTAGGTGCTACTCCATCTAACACAACTGATTGAACTGTTAATGATGTTATTGGGCCACCAAGACTACCATTTACGTTAAACGTCTTAGTTTTTCCAGAAGCTAACTGTGCCCAATCACAATAATTACCTTCACATGACGGAGTATTAATTACTACACTATTAGTTGAAGCTTTAACTGACATGTATGGACCATCGCCACTTTGAGAAACATCACCTAATTGAGAAACTGGAGTACCATTAATTGCATAACCATTTATTGCAACTTTTACATCTTTTAATGACTGTGGTGTATTACAAGTGTTTTTAATACTGAAAGATACTTTAGATGTAGACCACCATTGACTTGAAGAAAATTCCGATGTATAGTTTTTACCATTAGTTTCAACTAAAACAAAACATGAGCTATCAGCAGTTAAAGATTTAGCTAACTGCACTGATTTCGTAGCACTCTTATCATAAATTGATAATGGAGTTCCAACTTGAGCTGACAATGGCACCGTAATTTTATCCGAAGTAGGTTTTGGACCTGGACCTGGATTTGGCGGCGTATTACCACCATCACTTGATGATGCTCCACCATTACAAGCAACTAACATAGATGCTCCAAGAACAATTGCTAGACCTTTAAGCTTAGGTTGAATTGGTTTTCTCATACTTTCTCTCCCAGATATTAAAATTTAATATAATTAATTAAACCGTCTATGGTTATGTACATTTTAATCATGGAGTTATTCTATCCTTATACCTCAAAGCTAAAGGAATTAAAAAAGGATAAGTTGTGTTAATTTTGGAAACAATGTATAAGAGAATAATGTATAAAAATGCTAGGTAGTATTATAAAAAACTTTATCTTTTTAATATAATGTAGCTTCAAAATGCTCATTTTTTAGATTAGATAAGGATAACTATTAAGAAGCAACCCAATAACTTCAAGTACGGAAAATTTATTAATATTGATGATGAATAGTAAAACAACTTATAATCATCGCTATTATTAATAGAAGCATATTTTTCTATAAGTAGGAAAAAATGAACAAAAATCTCAAGGAAATTATTAATGCTTGATGACATATTAATTTTTATTTCAGTTGTTGATAACAGTAGCTTTAGTAAAGCAGCTGAAATTCTAAAAATTCAAAAATCAACAGTTAGTAAGCGAATAGCTCACCTAGAAGAGCGCTTATCAAATCTATTATTTATAAGAGACACGAGAAATCTGACCGTTACTGAATATGGACAACACATTTACGACAAATTTTGTCATCTGCCATCATACGTACAAGATTCATTACGGCTTGATGAAGACTCCGCTGTTTGTATAAATGAAGATAAAGACGAATTAAATATTGCTTTAGGTGCCGTAATATCTTATGAATTAATTTGTCCATACTTAACTCAATTTAACAATGATCACCCGAATACAAAGCTTAATATTATTTTTGATGCAAATATAAATGAATGTCCAGATAATGGCATAGATATAGCGTTGGCTCCTAAGTATTTAAAAGGTAATGGTTTAGAAAACACTTTCTTACGAACTGAATTTGGTCAACTTTTTTGCACAAAAGAATATGCAAAAACTCATAAGCTTCCTCAAGAACCTGAAGATTTAAAATTTCACACTATACTCGGTACAACTGATGTATACAACAACCCAATGAATTTTTTGAAATTAAAGAATAACTCAAGTCGCAAAGAGTATATTGTTGACTTATCAAACTCCCTAATTAAAATAAATAATGCTATTCATATGAAAAAAATTGGTATGAATTCGAATACTATTTTTGGTTGTTTTAAAGCTTTATTAAAAAAAGAATTAGAAAATGGTAGCGTAGTAGAGGTTTTACCAGAATGGACTTTGTATCAAATAGATTATTACATCGTTCATAAGAAGAACTGCACAAAAATAGAACTAGAATTTGTTAAATTCATCACAAAGTGTATAAATTATAACTCAAAAATACAAGATATCACTAAAACTACAAATATATAATCAAAAAATATATTTGTACAATTGTTATTATTTAATTTACTAATTAGTTAATACAATATAAATAGACCGGACACAACGGTCTATTTATATTTAAGATCTACATGATTTTAACGAAACCCAACTGGTGAGGTAATGCTATACAGCCCAATACTTACACCAGAATTTACTGGTACCCAATTAGAACCATTAGATGAAGACAAAATAGTTCCATTGTGTCCAACAGCTATAAACTTATTAAACGTATTATTATATGTTATTGAATTTAAACTAGTCGATACACCACTTGATTCTTGATTCCAAGTCACCATATCAGGAGAACTTAAAATCAATCCATTAGTAGCAACAACTATGCTTTGAGAATTACCATAAATCACATCATGCAAATCATTTGTAGTGCCTGAAACTTGGCTTTCAAAAGTAGATCCATTAGATGAAGTCGCAATTGAACCACCTGTTCCAACAGTGATAAATTTATTCTGCTGATATTGAACTGAACTGTAATAAGCGCTTGCATATGGAGACTGAACCTGTGTCCATGTACTGCCATTATTTGAAGCAAGAATTGTATTCCTAGTTCCAACTGTAATAAATTGCCCATTGTGATAGGTTGTGCTATATAAATTAGTTGCTGTTGAGGTAGCTAATTGAGATTCCCAATTCACGCCATCTATTGAAGTAAGGATGATACCACTCTCACCAGCTATAAACATCTTGTCAAGTGTTGGATCATAAGCAAAATCATACAATGAATTACTAACATTTGAATTTTCGTCCACCCAATTAACACCGTCAATAGAGGTTAATATCGTACCATTTCGTCCGGTTGCAAAAAATTTACCCCATGGAGTTAAATACCCTACTGAATTTAGTTGATTTGTCGTTCCTGAGCTTTCTGATAACCAATTTATACCATCATATGATATTAAAATAGTTCCAGACTCTCCTACAGCTAAGTACTGAATATTGTAAACTGTTATAGTACTGGAATTTGGAATAGTATATCCAGTAGCTGATGAACTAATAGTCGCTGTACCTGATGAAATACCAGACTCAACTATTGAGCATGAATTACTTTCCACAGTCAACTGACATGAAGACTCATTCGAATTTAAAACAATTGGAGCACTAGAGATTGCGTTTACCGTTACAAGCGCAGTTAAATTTGATGCACCATTTAGGGTATGTGTAACCGTAACGTGATTTCCAATGCCAATTGATTCAGTTGATAAATTTACACCTATTGTTCCTGATATTGGTGTAGCCTAGATTTTCAGTGAAATAGCAACAAAATAAAACTATCTAATTAGGTTAAATCTTAAGTTATTAGAAATATCTAATGAAGAATTTGAAACTTTAAAAGCAAACTTTATGAATAACCATGCATTAGCTGATTTAAATGATTTAGAAAGTTTAAAAAGACTTAAATTTATAAATGAAACTGAATATTATAAAAAGCTTTATAATCAAGAAAAGCAATTAAAGTTAAGGATAATTTGGGAGCGAAGCCTTCTAAGGTTTTACTTTCTTATTTATATAATAACTGGAGTAATAACATTTGCTGCATCTAAGTAAAGATAATCAATATTTCCATGCTGTTATTAATTCACTATTATAGGGATTATAGGGAATTATGAATAAAAAAACACGCATCTTTGCGTGTTTTCAATTTTATGGATATTGCTTGCGTTGATGAAAAATTGTCAATATCTTAATTGAATTATTTATGACAGTATAAACTATAGTATAAGGAAATCTGTGCATTATTTTTTCTCTAGTATTGGCTTTTAAACCAGCTCTAGAAGAAAATGGAAAAATCCTTATTTCTTCAAACTTAATACTAATTTCATCAGTAAATTGTTTACCTAGTCCTTGTTGCTCTTCTTCATAATAATTTGCAATTGCAGCTAAGTCATTTAATGCGGTTTTAGTTAAATCAATTCTCATATTTCAAAATACAATCTTTTCAAAGAATGAATTACTAACGATTTACAACAAGACCCCACTTCTGAGTTAGTGCGTTCAAGTCTTCATCTGTAGCATAATTTTCATTTGCTAAATCTTCCAAGCCTTGTTCTACTTTTTGTAGTTGCCACTCTTCTTGTTCTATTCTCTCAGTAATCCACGATATTATTAAATCTGAGCGCCTTCTAGTAGTTGCTTGTGCAAGACTATCAATCTTGTTTTTTAAGTCACTTGCAACTCTAATAGAAATCACGTCAGCTCTTGCGATGCTCATTTCATTTCTCCTTGTAACTGCTTCAAAAATTTATATACATTTAGTCATTCACTGTTACTCTAAATGTAAACACCTGATTCGGATAGACTTATGAAGACAGTGTTTAGTTAATTATTGTAACATAAGTAAACATAAAATACAAATGTAACTATTGTATACATTATTAAATTACCACTTTTAGAAATATGAAAAACGTTATTATATTGTTTTTATACTGTTATAATAACGTTATATTAATATTAGAGGTTAAATATGAGCCTAAGCAAAGTTATTGTAGTTGCACACCAAAAAGGTGGGGTTGGTAAGTCAACTATCGCATCAAATTTAGCAGTTGAGTTATCAAAAAAATACTCAGTTAAGCTGATTGATCTCGACATTCAAAAATCAATTTCATACTTTAATTCTATACGCAATGACAAAATAGACATTAGCTATGTTAGTAAATTTACTGAGTTGCAAAACTTAGTAAACAATAATAATGATGTAATGATTATCGATGTTGGTGGTTTTGATAGTGACTTAAATCGTGCGGCTATATTAGGCGCTGATATATTAATCACTCCAGTAAGTGATAGTGCTATTGAATTGGTTGGATTACTTTCATTTAAAAACACATTACAAGAAGTTAGAAAAATCCGCCCAGAGATAAAAGCATCAATATTATTAAATCGGATTCATCCAAACGCAAGATTGTCAATCGAAAAGTTAACAGATTTTATTGGTAGTAATACTGAATTTCACTTATTAAACTCAGTATTACGAGATCGCTCTGAATATAAAAAAGCTTTTGAAAATGGAAAATCAGTTACTGAGTTAGATTGTAAATCTAAAGCATCACAAGAAATACAAAATTTAATTGGAGAAATATTAAATGGCTAAAATTAACACTGAAGCTTTTGAACAAGTAAGTCAAAATGCAAACCTAAGTCATGAAAAAATAGATGTCGAAGATGTTGTCAAAAATACTCCAGTTTATAATATTCCTAGAGCATGGATTAATGAGTTGAAAAAAAATAAAATGAGTGTAAGTGGATATTTAAAACAAGCTTTATATGAAAAGATGAAACGAGATGAAATGTTATAATAACATTATTAAGTATACATAATAACGTTATTATAACATTATAGTTTATTAAGTCAGAAATGTAACTAACATTAATTTTAATAATTCACGAGGTAGAAATGACAACAGAAAAACTTGATAAATATGCAGAATTAAAAGAAAAATTAGATAATACAAATTTTATGTTAGACTACTCTGATTTTAAAGATCGAGATTTTGAAGCTGCTCAAAAATGGTTGGAGTACACAGATCTAAATACTTTCTTTACTGAACAGTTAGCCTTATTTTATGCAATTAAACTAAACCATCAAGATGACCTTGCGGTGTTAGTTGAAGCATTTAAAAAACCTCATCGAGTAGGAGAAACAGGACAAGCTTTAGTAAATCCAGAACGATACTCAGTAGCAATGGATTATATGGCAAAAGTGAAACACTTAATATATTTTGATGATTTGGCTGAGCGAAATAAAGAACATAGAGAAAGAAATAGTAAAACTAGCAACAAAAATTAGAAGATACCATTTTGATATCAAAAATATTGATATAAGATTAATTTGGAATAGGAAAATATAAGATATGGTTTCATTGTTTGATCAAATTCGTCTAGATATATTAAAACATAAAGAATTGGGATTTACGGAAGATGAAATTGCTGAATTACCTCCTTTAAATATAGAAATAGATGAGCGTGAATTTTTAGGTTGGTTATTTAATGGGCAAAGAGCAAATAACCAAGCAAAGAAACTTACTGAGTTAGAAATACAGACGCAACACTTTACTGAGAGAGCTAAGCAATTAGGGCTAGTAGACAAGCACGCTGAGTTCTATGTCAAGAGTCAATTATCTTTATGGGAAAAAGAACATCGTCAAAAAATAGCAGATGAAGCTAAATTGCTTGGTACTGCAATGCAGCAGTTATTACCTGAAATTTTTGAAGACAAAAGATCTATACCAAACTGTTTTTTACGTGGTGCTTTATTTGGAATGGTGCGCAAAGGGCGTAGGGCTCTTGTTGAAAATCAGCCAATTTTTACAATGTCACAGTATGAGGTATCTTTTAGTGGGTCTGAACTAGACCAAAATGATCTAGAAATGTGGGATACATTAATGTATTTAGCTAAACACCGTAATGTTGAGAATGAATTAAGAATAACGTTATACGATTTGTGTCAACAGTTAAGGATATCTCCTACTCAAAAGACCTATGAACGATTAATAACTAGAATAGAGCGATTACAATTTGGACAAGTAAAAATTACCAAAAACAAAAAGCAATTTGGTGGTAGTCTAATTAATAATTATTATATGGATACAGATGGAGATGGTAAATTAGTTGTTGAATATAATAAAAAACTTACTCCATTATTTATCGATGGCGATTACACGTTAATAAGCGCAGATATTAGACATTTGTTAGGAGACAATCAACTAGCTAGATGGTTGTATAATTTTTATGAGAGTCATAACGAACCAATTCCATTTGCTATTAACTTTATTCAAAAGCTTTGTAGAAGTGAAAGTGAGCCTAAAGAATTTAAGAGATTACTTAAAAATGCTTTAGAAATGGTTAAAAAAGCTCACTTATCAGTAAATATAAAATCTAAATGGAATTATGAAATTTCAGAAAGTAATTTTTTATTTGTTTATCCGAACGGTAAAATTAAAAAACAATTGAATTTATTTAACAAAATTTAGGTTTGAGCTATCACCCACCGACTATTGAGCTATCACCCACCGACTATTGAGCTATCACCCACCGACTATTGAGCTATCACCCACCGACTATTGAGCTATCACCCACCAAAAACCC
>JACCDZ011393751.1_pt1 | contig 13876 bp, 13 predicted proteins | sample 7449551 | NCBI WGS metagenome assembly JACCDZ01 (sample SAMN15323452, study PRJNA562643) | freshwater metagenome | isolation source: river surface water | place: USA:Blue River Watershed | collected 2017-08-18
AATAGCCAAAACACAACAATCGTAGGATCACTGACTATTGCCATGCAAATCACGCAGATAAAAAACAAAACCGAAAGACCTAAGAGTACTTTGCTAAAAAACTCATAACTTTGTAGGGTTCTGCTAATTGCATTTATTAATGTCATTATTTAATCCTTGGCGTGTCTTTTGTTTTGATAGTACATGATAACATCGTGTACAAAATAAAAAACTTGTCAAACATTTTTATTGTGTACCAGGCCATGGGAATACAACAAAACCCAAGGCCCAATACTAAACCAACAGCTAAGAATTACATATTGCTTTATATAGCAATAGGGTATTTAATGAACGGATGATGTTCATAATCATTGACGCTGATATCACTTGGCTTGAAATCATCGATGTTTTTGATCTCTGGGTTGAGAACAAGTTTGGTATCACACTCAATAGGCGTGCGCTCTAGCTGCGTTCTGACACCATCGATTTGGTTAGAGTAGATATGTGTATCGCCAGAGGTCCAGATAAACTCAGTTGCCCAAGTGTTGGTTACTTGAGCCACCATATGAGCTAAAGCTGCATATTGAATGATATTGTAAGCGCTGCCTACGGGTGTATCCTGACTGCGACAAAGTAACTTTAGCGATAAACTCTTGGTTGGCAAGCCAAAAAGATAAATTGCTTCATCAAGCTCATGGTTTTCAACAATACCAAAACCTTCTGAAAAATGATCCTTTAACTTTTGATTCTTTTCAGACATATACATGATCATTTTAGCTTTTTCACCGTTGTTGAGATCACGCGTATAAAACTGAAATAGCGAATGGCATGCGGGAAGTGCTTGGTCTTCAAATCTACCGGGGTTCCAAGCTGTTACAATAATCCTTCTTGAGTCAGGATTGTTCTTGATCATGTTAATAGCATCAGCCAATTGATCAATCGTTCTGGTCAAGACAACACGATCAATCACACCTTGTGGATTGGTAAGATTAGTTACGTACTCATAACCGAACTTCTTATAGTACGCGCCTTCATTAGCTGAAACAATACGAGTGTCTTCCCACTTGCGCCACTGCGCGCCATAAGCACCTGGTCCAATAGAGCCTGCAATAAGCTTGCCTTGCGTATCAAACTCTTTGGTTTCCTCTCGCACCCATGAATCCCAAATATTGATGTTGTGCTCTTTTAAGAAACGGATGTTGGTGTCACCCTTGATAAACCAAAGCATCTCGATGATGGGATCGAGTGGTTTGATCTTGCGAGTGGTCACTACAGGTAGGGAATGACAAGAAATGTCAAAACGCAAATCACACCCAAAAAGCGAATAAGTGCCGGTACCAGTGCGGTCACCTTTTACAGCTCCATTATCTAGAATGTTTTCTAGCAGGCGAAGATATTGCGTTTCTTCACTGTAATGCATTGTGTCTGAGTATTTAGTTTTCATGGTGTATTATTCTGGCAGTTTAAAGTTTGCAACAAAACGATTGTAAAAAGCATCATATGCGTGCTTTAGGAAAATATCAATACCAGGACCATAATCTTGCTCGATTTGTTCAGAGCTAATCGAGATTACTGATTTTTGTCTGGCCATGTGGTCTTCAAATCCGTTGTAAACCTTAGCATGAAAAGAGCTGTCCATTGATTCAAAGAAATCAAGCTCATTTCTTTCTTTGATAATCATCTCTTTGTGCTTGGTTTTGTTGCCTTTGATATAGAAATAGTTCATCTCCATAGTGGCATCGTCTTCACCACAAATAGATGGGTACATTGGCATGTACTCTTGAAATTTACGACCAAAGATTTGATAAGCGTAAAAAGATGCTCGTGAGCGATCAATTAAAATAAAGTCATAATTGCTTTGATGCTCTTTAATCCATTGACGATAAAAGTAAGTAGCATGATAGAGAAAACCAAGTGCTTCTTCATGTTTGCTTAGTTTGCCATCCAAAACCAACTTACGAAAAGCAATGGATTCATCTGTGGTACCAATAAGCTTAGTATTAGCTACACGCAAAAGCCGGTTGATACCCTTATCGCGCAGATCAAGGTTTTCTAGTTTGGACTTAAAGTGTTGAATCGTTGTTGTTTTCCCACACCCATCAATACCATCAAAAGAAACTAAAATCGCCATGTTATTCCTTAAGGAAAAAGAAGAAAAGTTTTTATTACATAGTAGTAACAACTGGTGTAAAATATTCATTTATGCGGGCATAAGACCACTAGTGGACAGAGTATCCACTAGTGGCAAATATGTTTGTCATTTTCTTTAAGCTTTTAAAAACACGCCTTTGTGAAATTGAGTGTTTGGTCTATAAACAATAACCTTACCAGGGTTTCCAATGGGTTCATAGCGGCTGTACTTATCCAGTAAATCAATGTCTTTGTTAAAACGTGTGATTTCATACTGAATGTGGTCTCTATAATACTCAAATAAAACCAAGCCATCTAAGAGACAAGATGTTTTGATTTTATTTTGGTAGTTGTTAATATACCACTCATAGTTAATAGGGTTTTCACTGTCCACGTTAGCATAAGCCATAGTTATGCTAGACTTATTCTGATCCAACATGATTTTGTCCATGACACTGATTAACATGCTACGGCTTCTATCGTCAGAGTCTTCTTCAAGCGCAAAAATTTCTTTTACAATTTTATCCCATTGTGGATAATCATCATAGAACTGGTGATGACTATAAGTCTTTTCTTTAAGAATAACTCTACCTGGGCTGTAGTTGTTTTTATTCTTGGCTTGATACAACAAAGAAACTAAATCTTTGTCCGTATCGTCTACTTTATTGTACACGTAGTTCATTAAGTGTACTAAGCCAATATTGTTGTGGTGATAAACATAAACGTTACTGGGTAGTTTATGACAAATCGCTTTATACTCTTGATAATGAGAATAAAAGTTTGTTGCAACAAACACCTTATCTACATAAGGACTAAGCAGTTTAATTTGCCCTAGCCTTACGTAAGGATTAAAGAGCACTACGGAGTTGTATTTAAACTTATCTTCCTTGGCTTTTTGCAATACCTCATGGAAGGCCGTAAAGGTGCATTCTAGCGGTTTATTTTCATAGGTGTATACGTGCTTCCTATAAAAGAGCTGAGCCGGTAAAAATGACTCTATAATCTGTCTCTGAGACACAATGACCGTATCTGGCGCAGCTATCTCATTGAAGAACTTTAAATCACTTAGCTCAAACATTCGGCGAGCTTTTTCTTTACTATTAAAGATCATATTTTGATACCTTTAAAATCAAAGGCATACAGAGTCAATAGAGGAGTGTACCTCTATTGACTCTGGTTATGCGTTTATAATTGTTTTTGTTTAGTCCAGCATCACACTACAAGAGCCCAACAACAAAATGTTAGAAGGCGTAGCAGTGAGAGTAAACGATGAACCAACAGCAGGCAAAGTCACATCTTGAAAGTCTGTGGGTGCAAACACAATACCCAGTTCAATATTCAGAAGAGGTAAAATGGTTGCCAAGTTAGTGGCAGCACCTTTAGTCACCCGCAGTGTAGTGACCACTGAGAGATTCAGTCGGTTGTAGTAAATCGTTGACAAACCAATGTTGGGACTGGTTGGCAACGGTGAGAGATAAATCACAGTGTTTTGCGGGCTACGAGGACCAGAGTAGGCCGCTGGTGCACTCATCTCAAACTCAGCCGGATTGACAGTAGGACGGCCGTTAGCTGTCAGGTCATAGTTGTAAACCGCAATCAGTTTTTCTTTAGCAGTAAGTAAAGCCATAATAAATCACTTTTAAAATCAGAAAAAAGATGTTTGTAAGGGAAATTAAACAGTTGGCGTTCAGGAGATGAGTTTTAACTTTAACGCACCCATATACAAATACGAGTTTGGATGCGCACGTAAAGTGTACTCCCGAGTTTCACCAACTGCTTGGTTTATTGGTTCGTTCACAATATCTGAGGATAAAAGAAATCCTTGACGTGCAGTTTGATTATTACCTGAGCCTAAGGCGTAGCTAAATATTGCATTGGTGTTGATCTTATCTAAAATAGACAAAAAATCAGTTTCATTATCGATAAAGACTGTTCTTTGACGTAAGCCAGATAAATCTATTCTATTATAGGTAAATGTTCTTTGCCCATAATACCCATTATTAAAAGAGCCTGTCAGCAATACTTTTGTATTTCCTATATCCAAACTGGCTACAGGATTGCCTACCACAATGTTTTCTTTTGTGATAGAGTAAGGGCTGACAGAGTCCAGCATTTCAATAAAACGCAACATGTTACTCTTTTAATATAACTTGTTGAATACTTGGTGTGCCGCTTGCAGATGATTCTACAGTGTATGCAATAGCTAGTGGCGCAGCTTTATCGTTATAGGTAAGTACAGCTTGTGTGCTCATGCCATAACCACCCATTACACTGATGGGTGTATACTCACCAAACACCACCATCTGGTTAATCTTCACTGTCTGAATACTACGCGCATTAGTTAAGTAATAACTATTCAAGTAATCAGTACCAGTGAGTTTGAGTGATTCACCAGTTTGGCTGTATAGCATAGGCAGCTTTTGCATATTGCCACTGAGCGGATTAGCTCTATAGGCAAGTATCACCACACTGTTGCCAACTGCAGATACAAACTCATCCCCAGCAAAGGGCTGCTTTCCAACTTCATAAGCATAGACTGCTTCTGGCTTACAAAGCTTTTGAGCAGCTTGGAAAGTAAAGTCTGGTACACCGTTTTCATAGAACTTCAACACTGGCAAGAAACCATATTCTGGTTCATTGCCAGGAATAATTGGTGTATAATTTACAACGGGTGAGTTGCCTTGTGATCTAGGCTGCTCAGTCATTGCAAGGCCCACATAGAAACCACTGGTAGTCGTTGTTCTATCGCCTTCAATAGGGTCAATACAAGCGACTGGCCATGGATCAGCCGCACCCGTAATAGATAGTGCCGCTTTTACAAATGAGATATCTTTAGAACCATTGGAATTAAGACGATCAATCCAATACTCTTTGTTGATGATAGCAGGTGTGCCTGGATCATTATCGTGATCTGAAGGAACGTTCAAAAGCTCTGAAACAGTGTAAATTCGCCCTTGAGCATCGGTCTTGATATATTCGATGGCATACGTAATACTGGCTGTTTGAAAGTCTGTATCAAGCGCTCCATCGGTTTTAAACCGATACAGTTTAGATGCTTCAGTGCCTAGAGTGTCTGTAGGATCGAGCGCGTAGACAAAAGCACCATCTTTACTGACATGGTATTTTAGTGCTTGATGGTTATTTGCTGAAAAATCATCACTGTTGATGGACAAAATCTTACCCATGGTAGAGATCAGCATTGCTGAGCCCGTATGGGTTTCCATACCAGTGCCTAAATCAGCTAAAAATTCAAACTCACCAAAAAGCATTGTACCGCGCAACGGGATATCGAACGCTTTATTGATTTTGACTTTGTTGATGGTTTGCGCATTGCGCATAAACACAAAGTTATCAATCGTATCGCCTAGGGTTGATCTGCAAACAATGTTAGACTTAAATACAGGTTCGTAAGGCTGATCAAGTACAATCAAAGCCACAGCACTGGCAACAGCGCTGATACTGGGCGTCAATGCAATACGGTTAAGCGTTAACTGGTAAGCACCTGTAAAAAGATAAGACTCAGGCTTAGCACTGAACATCACATCAACCTCAGCTTCAGGATCAGCTGGATCGGGTGCACTAATGACAGAGTCATAGTAGTCAAGCGCTGTAGCATTGATATTGTACTTTAGATTGATTTGTTCAATCAGATCAGACAAATGCGTTTCATTAACGCGCTTAATAGATACCTCTGGATTGTTTAAAATCTCAGTGATATTCATTCGGTTATAGTAAACCGTAAAATTGTTATAAAACTGACTCGTTGTCTTAGGTGAGATAACTACTTTCGTGTTATACAAAGCACCTGCAGTTGTGACAGCTTCAGGTGGTTGTAAAACAAAGTCTGTGTGTTTTAAATTAAGACCGTTGATTGCATTGATCTTATCAAAGAAAATCTTTTCAATCGGATCAGTGATATTCAATGCAACGTTATCTAGATACATCATTTCTTATTCTTCCTTTTCTGGTACAATGGGTAAGTTTGTCTGTGCATTAACAGGTGTAAAGAGTTCATCGAAGAGTTCAATATCGATTTCGTGAACCTTATTTCTATTAATGTCTAACATAATAACAGTAGTATCAATCTCATTGATTGAATGCACAGCAAATACCCGCTCGCCCTCTTGGAGTTTGTATTGACTATTTACTTTAGGATAAGCAATAGGCAATACATCAAGCTCAACGTTGTCATCGAAGCTTAGGCCATACTTTTTGAGTACATTCTCGCTAGAAAACGTTCGTTTGAGCCAGTCCGTTAATTTACACATATATACTTACCTTATAGAAAAATTTAATCGAAAATCATAACTATTTTGCTTCTACTGAGTTCTTATCAACGTAGATATAAAAAACAGTTTGCTGCCTATATGTTTGCGCTGTCATACCGACGCCTTGCATCATGATAGCGTGGTGTGCTTTGAGCAGTACACCTCGGATTTCTTTTAACTCATCGTCTTTGATGTAGAGAATTTTCACTGGCATACCAGGGTAGAACTCTTCATCGGTTGAGTTCTTCCACAAGAAGGTATAAAAGTTACCTTCTCTTCTGGAGAGTTTAGAGTCTTCCACAAACGGGTTGGAGTGAATAGAGTCAACACTGTTTTGCACATTGTTGTTTTGCTCATCTCCAATTTGCATTTTCTTGAATAAAAACTCATGATTGTTTTTACCCCGTTTGGCAATGGCTTTATTGTCTTTGGTCTCAACCAACTTGTGCATGAATTGACGCGCATCAGCAAAGCGCACGCCATTACCTGCATCTTTGAAATCTTGATCGCCTTTGTCATCGAAGTTAGACTCGCTGGTGGCCATACAAATGAGCCTGCCACCATCTTTTCTCCAAGTGCGCTCAGCCTCATCGTAGATCATACTAGGAATCTTTAAGACCGTGAGTGTTTTTTCTTCCTGATCAAATCGGGTAGTATCAAACAAAGGAAATACGTACCAGTTTTTATTCTGTAAATACGTGTTGACACCAGTTGAATAAATACCACCGCAGGAGCGATGCACATAAGCTGACAGCTCAGACAGCTTAATGCCTTGTGGCACCATGATGTGCTCTCGCTCTTCTTGGTTCTTAGACTCTACCATCTTAATGTTTTCAACTGCTTTACCATTATCAGCAATATTGAGTTTTTCAGATTCTTTAGCCAGTATACCTTTGACTACTTTTTCAGGTGTTGTGCGTCTGAAGATACCACCTACTGTAACAGACCTCACTTTTTCAATAGATAAGTCCATTAACTGAAACTCAATATCTACCATACCAGCAGAGTCTAAGTCTACACGTTTGTGTTTATCGTACTTAGATGCCTCACCCACAGATAAAGGCTCTACCTTAGGAATACAAGCGAAAACTTGTATAATAGCTTCTTCGTCTTTATCGTAGTTTAAGTCGCGCTCTTGTAGTGGTTTCTTAGTCAAAACCAATTCAAGATAATCCCTGTAGGGTTGGAGGATTTTAAACCACATACCCATGGAGATGGTTAAATTGATACTGCCCTCATCACCAATATTTAGCTCGTAGTCTCTAATAAAATCAATGTTGGTGATTTTTAGTGGGCGATAGATGTCATCTTGCTCTTCGGGATTGATATAGTCTCCTACGTTCGCTCCTTTGATATCCACATTGTTAGGTTTGCGGATTCTAAAGTAGCAAGTGTATTCGAAGAAGACCTTTAAACTGTCTTCGGATAAGATTTTATCAATCTCTTCTTTTAAAGGAGATACGTTCAGTTCCATCTGCGCACCCTCGTAGCGGAGCTTTTAAACACCTTAGAGAGGTCTTCTCTGCCAATGGCTTTTGGACTCTTATCATCGTGCTCTATTTCTGCCTTGGACCTAAATCGATCATTCATGGGTGTCATACCTAGGTTTTCAATAGCTCGCATGAATGATGACTGTACCGTAGACTCTGTGTAATATGCTCTGGCATGAGTGTAGACTGTATTTGCAAACTCGTTCATGGCAATTAAGTCTTCTACTGGTGCATTACCAATATTGAGTCCATGCTTTAAGTTTTGTACCCACGCTTGTAAGTGTTTTTCAATATAGTCATAGATAAGCTTAGCATCATCGTACTTGACGACTTTGACTGGGATACCCCTACGGTGATAATCCACCATGGTAGAGATAGGAATGAGTGTATCAATCCATTGATTGTTAAGCTCTCTATCAATATCTGGGTCACCTGAAGAAGGCATACCAAAATGACGAAGATACTCCTCACTAGTCGTAGCCATTAAGGGCACTCTAACTCGCCAAGTGATATCCCAGATATAATGCGTGGTGTCTTTGTTTTCTTGGATGTTCATAGCTCTTTGGTAATATTTGAAGCCAAGATCATAACCAAGGGGATATAATAAAAACGCTCTAAACCACCCCACTTCCAGCACTGTTGCATAAGCTTTAAAACCAGTTCTGGATTATTGGCTTCTCTTTGCAGGAAGTTCTCAGCTAAGACTTCCAGCAAAGACTTATCGTCTTTATTGTCGTAGAAGTTCGATGAAAGAATATAGTAATCATCCTTAGTCACCGGATGCACAATGGTCATTGGCTTGCCAAGGTGTTCAATGATGTTGTCTGTCACTAGTGGCGCAGTGTTGCCATAGAGCGTAGATACATCGATTAGTCCATCCATAGCGGGAGACTTATCTAAATTGTTGTTGTTTTGATCTTGTACTGGATTGACTACTTTAGGATAGATAATCTTATCAATACCAGAGTAGAAAATATTCTCAGTCATAGGGTCACGACTAAAACTGGCAGTACTCACTAACCCCATGCGTTTTTCACAACTGTTTAAGATATGAATATCACGCTGTAAAAGAGCATCCCAAATAGTAGGTTGCTTCAAGTAGTTATCGTCTTCTACGTTCAGAGCGCGCATGAGTTTAAACTCATAGACTTCATTTGTGAGATACAACGCTTGGATGACTTTAACAACGTAGGAGTCATAGACTGTTGTTGTTTGTCTTGGCAAAATAATGGTAGAGAACTCTTTAGAGAAAAACCATTGAAAGTATTGCTTTTTCAAACGTTGATAATTAAAAGCAATCTCTCTTAGAGTTTTATACCGGTCTTCAGTAATAAGTGCATTTTGACCATACTGAGCAAACTCTTTAACATAATGCAAAGAGTTGATTACTTTTTTCTCTAAGTCAGCCCTGCGCTCTTTCTCATTGTCTGAATAGTAAAGCATCACGTATTCAATAAAGTATACGCTTTCTTTGTAAATGCTTCTTTTCTCAGAGTTAGAGATTTGAAATACACCTTCTCTACCATCGCCCACATCAGCTACAAACATATCCCCTTCATTGGGAATGACTGAGAGCGGAACAATAGCACTGCCTGTTACAGCAAAGCCTTTAGATTCCTGATCTTGTTGAGTGGTGAGTGGGGTATCTACTCTAATCTCTAGGTGTTCAATCTTTCTGTATTGCTGATAAAGAGGAGATTGCCCTGGGTCTTGACCATACAAGGCATTGTCTCTATCGTGATATGCAGAGTAGTAGTTGATTGTCCACGGAGAGCCTTCTACATATTTTAAAAGAGAAGACTTAGGTGTGAATTTAGTGTCAATGATAATTGACTTATTCTCTACCGGTTCAATCTTTGGGATAAGGGGTTTAAACTCTGGTGGAGCGGTTGGGTTTTTAGTAACAATAGGCATGGTAAATTAAAACCTTCTGTTTCTGGTATACTCTAAATCACGATAAGTGTATGGCACAGCTTTATAGTCTTGCAGCTTATCACCAAACTTACCGTCTCTGGCAACCACATAAGCAGAGTTTACGGTGTTGAAGTTAGTCCTCTTAGCATAAACAGCTTGTAATGTCAAACCAGTGGGAGTCAAGTGTGGCATGTACTTGAGCATGTTAACAACAGGTGCATATTCCATAAGTTGATCATAAGAGATTCTAAGAGCTGTTAACGTCTTACGAAGCACCTCAGGGTACTTTTTCATACGTTTAAAGCACGCTGGATCAACTGAAGTAATATCAGTGACCATAGACAATCGCACCCGGTGATTAGCTCGTAATGGCAGAGACTCTTTGGTCATTACTTTTAAGTCTTTATCCACTGAGAGGTTTCTGTCGGTGGTTAGAAACCTAAAGCGATACATGCTAATGTGATAAATCGACTTATAAGGCAAAGTGAGATACTTGTACTCTTCTTTAGCAAAGTACTCTAAGATATCTTCATCAATGGAGTAGTCTCCTAATTCTCTTAAATTCAAGAGGTACTTATCATCACTGGTATCTACCTGACACAATGCATGAATAATACCATGCATCTGAGGTGGTGCATTATCTGGTAGCCAATCATCGTTCTCAGGAATTTGCACCGCTGCAGCAAACGCTTGATGGCGTTTGATGTCTTGAGGTACTTCAAAGAAATGCAAGGCTTTTAGAGAATGAGAAAAAGCTTTATCATGTTTTTCATCGTCTTCAGATGCTGGTGCAATATATCGATCATCCAAGAGCTGATTGTGAATCATGATAGGATAAACCATGTGAACACCTAAAGGGATATCAAAGGTTACTTTGTAAGTAAACTCAGTGATCCACATATCAGTTTCACCGCCCATGTTGGCTTTCTCAGGACTTTCTGTAAATCCAAAGAGTCCTTGAATACGCATTTGTTTCTCAGCAATCACAAACTGGGTACTGGAACCATTAAGCGTTGTAGCTTCAGTAACACGCGTAGTCATGTTCTCATGAAAGTATGTGTCAAAGTCCTGGTTGTATCCAGCTACGTTTTCTCTTAAACGATGGATTTCTTTTAAAATACCAAATAAACCAGTAGGAATGGAATAGTGATATGTTGCTGAATGCAAGTTCACATCTCGCATTTGATTCACACGCATGTAAATCTCATCGCGCCATGCTTTGGCTTTGGTACGAGAGGGACTGCGGTATCTGAAGGAGATTTCAAATACGTGAGAGCCATAAATGGGTTTTAGAACAACACCTAAGTCATTGTCTATGAAAATAGGAATTTGCTCAGTTTGGGCAATGGCCATGGTGCCCAGATAGTCGTTGTTATAGCTTTCTGCTACTTCAATAGCAATTTGCTCAGATGCACTGATTTTGGTATTATTGAGCTGGTCAGCGCCTACATCAGAGCCTGCTTGACGAGTAGACTTAGCATCTCCTAGAAACAAGATATTTGTATCTTTAGAGATATTGGTAATGTCCATGACCTGACGAACAATATCGAGCACCACAGGCCGTGTGATGCTTTTGTCTACTTCAGGTACGGGTAGAAAAACTTTCGGCATAGTGAGCTGGTATCCTTATATAAAACATTATAGTCCTAGACTATTTAACACAGGATTTCAAATATACGGACATAATTCCCTTAGGAGCCTTAAACAGCTCCTAAGGGAATATGCACCTATAGTTTTAACTATACTGTTTCACAAGTGATTCAAGACTGGCAATATTAAATTCCAAATCTTGAATCAATTGCTGCTTCTTTTGCTCATGACTGATCTTAGTCAAGCCCTCACTGGCAAAGCCTGTGATGTTAAGACCAAGGTAGCCTAAGAGCTTTGCGGCAATGGTTTCAGCAATACCAAGCTCAGTGTCCCCTGGATGGTTAGACTTAATGGTTTTGCCACCAATGACTGTGTTTTTGATAGCTTCTTTTTTATGTCCTGGTCTACCATTAACCAACATATCCAAGGCGCCATCAATGACTTCCATAGCCACACTACCATTCAAAGCCAGCTTTATTTCTTTCAAAGCATGGATGACATTGTTGACTTTAGATATTTCTTTTTCTAAAGCTTGCTTTTGTCTTTCAGCTTTTTTCTTTTCTTGGTGTTGATAGAAAGCTTCAGAGGCAATGATTCGAAGTTTTAATTTCTTTTCAAACTCCTCTTGCTCTTTTTCAATGATTGCACCAATTGAGATATTTGCCATAATTAATGATTTCCTTTAATTACAGCAAAGAAACTGCTGCTTCTGGGTTGGTACAGATCATGGAGCACCGTACATAGTCGCAACTGGCTTCAATGACTTCAGGTACAATAGAGTTAAGCAGCGTAAGATACTGGTTCACTTGTACATTGGTAGCATGCATCACCATGCGAGCAAAAGCACTGGCTTGTTTGTTCTCATTGTCATCAGCGTTCTTAGCTGCTCTCTCAGCTGCTTTGGTCAAGCCTTTAGAGACTTGTTCGTAACGTGAAGAGAAACTCAACAAGTCCTGAAACAATTCAAACGTCTTGTAAGAGGTATCACTCATGGCATTCAGTGCAGTCTCATCAAAAGACATCTCAATGAGGGCAGGGTCATTAATGTCAATGATAGAGGACTTAAAGAGTTTCACCTGATCCATGTACTTACCGACACCAGAGCCAGCTTCAATAGCTTCAAAAAGAGCTTCAGAGTTAAAGAGACAGAATGCTTCTACTTTCTCAAAGCCTGGGAAAGTGTCCATGAACACATTCTTATCACCGGCTTTAGAGTAAGGCAAATATTTAGCAAGTTCACTGGTATCTGGATAAACATGCAAGAGTACATCCGTGGCTTGTTTTGCATCGAATGTAGAAGCAGTAAGTACATTGATGGCTTTCTTCAAGTAAACCATTTGCACTTCTTCTAAGTACTTCATCACACCTTTAGCAGTACTTAAGAAACGTGTTAGGTTCTTTTGTACGTCTTGAACAGTGTAAACATTAGAATTTTGATACTGTTCAGATAACAGAAGATATTTACTCTTCGGAGATTGATAACAAGGCTTAAGTCCTTGGATTTCATCCAAAATAGAAATAACACTGTCAACTAGATAAGAAGAAGAACCATCTGAATTGATACTTTCAGAGGTAACAGCTAACTGACCTTTAGAAATTTCTCGTTTAACAATTACATCACTAACAGGCTCACCTTTAGGAGTAACGATGTTTTTATTAAATTTAGAATTTCGTTTATCAGACCTAAATGAAGCATATTTTTGTACGTTCGGATCATTATCTAACTCTTTAATAATGCGATCCGTTAAATCATTCAGGTTATCTTGACGTTCTTTAAAACGTTTATCAACACGTCGTTGTAAACCAGCGTAGAACTCATTATTGCGTTTTATTTGTTCGTTTGCATTTTTCCTGGTTTCTTCAGCTTCGGCTTTAAGTCTAGCTTCTTTTTTCTTTTGCCAGCTAAAGAGACCTTTAATCCAATTCCAAATACGAGTTAGGAAATCAATAATAGCTTTCCAGACTTTCTTGATCCATCCACCAAGACTTTCTAAAGCTAATTGTTTCTTTTTCTCTTTACTGCCGCTATTCCAATTTTCAGTCGCTACTTCAATCACAGAGGGCATTCCACTCGATGATGCTAGTGTATTAGTAATCTCAGCTATGGTGTCGTAGTTAATACGAGTAGTGGAATCAGAATTCAAAATCTCTTCATAAATAGATTCTAAAGCAGCCACCATTGAAATAGAATCAGTAATTTCTTTATCGTAAAAAGCGTATTGCGCTTGAAGATCGTTTTCAATCAATACTTCTTGCAAACGATCAGTTTCAAATTCACCGTCGCAACCAGTCAAATCTTCATGTAGTTCTTCCAGTGCAATAGACAACATATTTTTCTTCATAACACTCAAAGCCTTTATACAATGATGAAAATTTAAATGTTTCATCATTGTGATGAAACCATTAAAACATAATGTTTAACATAAAATTGAAATATCGACGGCAAAAATACCCAACACTCGATTAGGAGTGTTGGGTATCATCTAGACAAGATTCAAATAACTA
>JACCDZ010195879.1_pt1 | contig 13875 bp, 10 predicted proteins | sample 7449551 | NCBI WGS metagenome assembly JACCDZ01 (sample SAMN15323452, study PRJNA562643) | freshwater metagenome | isolation source: river surface water | place: USA:Blue River Watershed | collected 2017-08-18
CCTTCACACGGAAGAGGCCACTGGTTCGATACCAGTATCGCCCACCATTCATATCCCGACCGTCCCAACACCACTACCGCCCTGCAACCGCTCAATTTATCTCGACATCCTACGACAGCCAGCTGCCCGCGCCCTCAACTGGACAGAATCAAGCGCCTGAGCTAGACTTTTCTCACAAGGAACAGACTTCGTTTTTACGAATGTTCCGACAGAAGAAAGAGAGGCATGGCATGCGCGGGACTGTAGCAACGATCATATTGGGACTGGTTCTGACCACGGGCTGCTCGACCACCAATCAGGTGGCGACACAAGACCAGAACTATAATGCGCCGCTCAGTATTTATAGTGCGATGGACAGCACCTCACTGGTCTATTCCGATCCCATGGCCGCCTCACAAGCCAACGACCACCCTTATCGATGGGCTGCGTTCATCCTCCATCCAGTCGGTCACCTCGTTGACTACACCGTAAACCGCCCCCTCTATGCCATTGCCAAACACGCACCCTACCTCTTCGGTTATACATCCGAAGATTCCATGATCGACTCGCAGCGACGGTAACCCTGCTCGAGACCTTGCCGGCCGGGACCTCTCCCGGCGGCGAGGTGAGCGTTCCTTGCCCGCCTATTGCCAGTCGCATCTCACTTGCCGTTCAGGTATGCTCGCCACCTTGATCGTGCGCCACGTTGAACCGGGGCATCGAATCCGGCCATGTATCGCCGCCTCTCACTACTGCCGTTCTTGTTCGCTGCCTGCGCCCTCTGGGCAGGATGCGAAACTCCGCCACCGGCCCGGCCCCCGCTTCCTCCCTCCGAGAGTGATCTTGACCTCCTGGGACCCACAAAACTCTGCGATTCCCGCCAGACATTCCTGGCGGCACATCCTGGCATCACCCCCCACACTCACGCCTGGGGCAGCGGGCAAGAACTCCGAATCCCGTCTGAACACAGCCGCTCCAAGAGCGAGGAATCGTATTTTTTCGACGAAGACGGAACCTTGGTCGGCATGCTGTTCGTGTTTCGTTCCGGACTCGATCTGGCCCCCTACAAGACGCTGCGATACACCCTCTCCCGGCTGAAACCCAGCCTGGAGTTCTATTTGACCGTGGCGCAGTTGGCCGATCGCCAGAACATGGAAGCCAGTACCATTTATGACACCGGCGACGAAAAAACGACCACCCGATATCTCGTGCTGGGCGATCGCAGCGACCAACGCCTGCTCGAAGCCTCCTTTACGGTCGATCCCTACGTGAAGCTCTTTTCTCCCTATCGCAAGGAGTTTCTTGACCGCCTCCGCGATACCGCTCAACACACCGGCGGCCAGCACCTCGATACGCAGGGGTCTGAGGACAAGGAACCCTTCGCATCGCTGCAACAGTTCGCCCGTGGCCAAACCGCGCAACTTGCCTATTGCGGCACAAAAAATCAGGTCATCGCCCTCGACGCCTACCAGAAAGCCAGCGCCTCGGGATTCAGCGGCACGGTCTGGCAAGCGGAGCTTCGCCACCGGTTGGGCGTCTCCTGGGAAGCGGCGGGCAACTTGGAAAAGGCTAAAAGCGAACTCCTCGCCTCCTTAGCCCTACGCCCCAATTCCCCGGAAGTCGTCAACAACCTTGGTGCCGTGTACTGGAAGCTGGGCGAGAAGAAAAATGCCCTGGCCTCCTTCGAAAAAGCCATATTGATGCGCCCTAACTACGCCATTGCCCGCTTCAACGTGGCCGAGGCCATCGCAGATGACAACCCGCGACGGGCCATTACGGAATACGAAACCTACCTGGCTCTCGTCGAAGGCATTCTCGAAGAAACGGACCGTGCCGCGCTCGCACAAAAACGCGTGCAAGCACTCAAGCACCAGTAGGCCTATTTGGATTGCAGAGTGAACACTCGCCCGGCATGGAGCCGAACGTGAGAAACGTGGGGACAGATCAGCGGGGGGACTTTTCGGCTTCTTCCTGACTGGTCTTACACTCAATGCATAACGTGGTCACAGGGCGGGCTTTCAGACGCTTGTAGGGAATATCGCCTTCACAGCCCTCGCATATGCCGTAGGTTTGCGTGGCAAATCGCCCCAGCGCCTCATCGATTTTCTTGAGCAGTTTTCGCTCTCGCTCCCGAATACGAAACGAGAAATGCTGGTCGGCCTCAGCGGAAGCCTGATCACTCACATCGGGGAATACTTCCAAACCGGTCGGATTCGTCAACACCACGCCGGCTTCAGCCAAAATCGCCGCACGCTGGCCTTCAAGGTCCGCCAGGATATCGGGATACTTGACCCCGTTTGCCTTGGGTGACTTTCGCCGAGCTACCGTGGTTTTTTTCGCGGGAGTCTTCATCGAATACTCGGAATCGAGATGCCGGTATTGTCTTCAGACCGTATACAGAAATTTGACTATAGCAGCCGGAAATCAAAGGGGTCAATCGGTTCTTCGAGGCTTCGCCGAGGCATCACCATGCCCGAGCCGGAAAATCCCGGTCAGAGATCCCTCCGGCCCTCGATCGACTTGACGAGGGTCACTTCGTCCGCATACTCGATGTCCATCCCGACAGGAATGCCATAGGCGATACGGGTCACCCGAACATGATGCGGCTTCAAGAGCCGGGTCAAGTAGATAGCGGTCGCTTCACCCTCGATCGTGGGATTCGTCGCCACGATGACCTCTTCCACTCCGCCCGCTTTCACTCGATCCAGCAACTCCTCGGCACGAATGTCCGATGGTCCGACGCCATCCAACGGAGACAACACTCCGAGCAGGACGTGATACAGGCCTCGATAGCCCCCGGCCCGTTCGATGGCGTACAACGTGCTGGGCTCTTCAATGACGAGGATCTTGCTGCGATCCCGCTTGGGATCCCGGCAGAACTCACAGAGTTCCCCCTCGGCAATATTCCGGCATTGTCGGCAGAACGACAGTCCGTCCTTCACCGCCTGAATCGCCTCGGCGAGGCGCATCGCATCTTCCCGTTCAGCCTTGAGCAGATGAAAGGCCAGCCGTTGCGCGCTCTTCTGACCGATCCCGGGCAGACGCACCAACTCACGCACTAACTTCGCCAACAGACCCTGCTGATCAACACTCATAACGCATCATCACATCCGGGAAGCACGCCGCCGCCATCAAAACAAACCGGGGATCTTCATCCCGCCCGTCACAGCCTTCATTTCTTCCGCCATCATTTCACGGGATTTTTTCAGCGCATCGTTGCCGGCCGCCACGACCAAATCCTGCAGCATTTCGACATCGCCGGCCTTCACGACCTCTGGGTCGATCTTCACACTCAGCAGGTCCATGGCCCCGTTGACCGTGACCGTCACAATCCCGCCACCCGCAGTCCCGGAAACGGTCTTGGTCGCGGCCTGCTCCTGCACCTTGGCCATCTGTTCCTGCATGGCCTGGGCTTGCTTCAAGATGTTGGACATATTCCCGAATGGACTCTTCATTCCTGTACCTCCTGCGCCGGAGCCGTCGTGCGAACTTCCGCCAGCTCTCCGCCGAACATCTCCAGGGCTTGTTTAACAAGGGGATGCGCCTTCGCCTGTTGCGTCAAGATCAGGCGCTGTTCCTGCTCCTTCGCAACCCGGATCTGTTTCATCGTAGGGGCGGCCCCTGGATCCTGCTCCGCCACCTCGACGATTCGAATTCGTACGGCACACCCGTAGAGACTTTCTCCCAACGCCGCCAAGGCTTGTAGGTTGTCTTCCTTCTCCAACATCGACCGCGCGGTCGTGGCCTGCTTGGCAAACCCCAACGTGATCAACCCACCCTCGATCTTGACCAGACGACCCATTTCAAGGAAGGGCGCGATATTGGGATGATTCGTAGAGACCGCCTCTTGGAACTGCTCCCAATTCACTTCGACCGCGACAGCCGACGCCTCGGCAGCAGAGGTCACCTTGGGTTCCTGCTGAACCGGCGCAGCGGAAGCCGGAGGAACCACAGGAGCCGAAGGGGCAACAGCAGACGTGCGAGCAGGTGGAGCCGCCACTTCGCGCGGCGGTGCGACAGAGGGGGCCTTGGGGGTACTCCCACCAGCAGCTGACGTCTTTGCGACGTTGTCCTGGCTGACTTTCACACCAGTAGTTTTGACCACAGGCGCAGGAGACGGTGTCGCCTTATCCTGAGTTTGCGCAGGCGTCTGTGTCACGACCCGGCGGTCGGCTGCCGGCTTCTCAGGCTGAACCGCGAGGCGGCTGGATGCCGGTTGGACTTCAGCGGTTCGCAATAGCCGGGTGGCACGAACCGCCGCCGTTTCGAGCACAAACCGCGGATGGGCACTGACTCGCAAACTGTCTTCCGCAGCGGCATACATTCGAAACAATTCCTGTAATTGCTCGACGGTGAACCGCTCGGCGTCACGAGCCAGCTGCGTCAAATCTTCTTCTGTCGCTTCGATGAGACTCCGCAACTCAGGCCCTGACGGCACCACCGCCGCCACCAGCATATTCCGCACATATTCCACCAGATCGGCGCAGTAAGCGCGCACGTCATGTCCTTGATCCAACAACGCCGCGATGACCTGCAACGCCTTGGCACTGTCCTGTTGGATCACCGCTTCGACCATGGCCCGTACACGTTCCTGCGGAACCGCGCCCAGCAACGATTCGAGATCTTCGTGGCGAATCGTGTTGCCACCGAACGCAATAATCTGATCCAGCAAGCTGAGCCCGTCACGCATGCTGCCTTCGCTGGCCCGCGCCAGAGCCATCAGGCTGCGGTCTTCGATGGTCAACCCGTCTTGATCGGCGACATGCCGCAACCGCTGCACAATCTCGGCTTTGGAGATCCGGCGAAAATTGTAGTGCTGACAGCGTGACAGGATCGTCGCGGGAATCTTATGAATTTCTGTCGTTGCGAAGATGAACACCACATGGGAGGGTGGCTCTTCAAGCGTTTTCAGCAGAGCGTTGAACGCCGAATTGGAGAGCATGTGCACTTCGTCGATAATATAGACCCGATACTGCCCACGGAACGGCGTAAACTTGACATTCTCGCGAATCTCGCGAACGTCGTCCACGCTGGTGTTCGAGGCCCCGTCGATCTCGACCACGTCCACCGACGTGCCCTGCGTAATCTCCTGGCAATTCGAACAAGTATTACACGGTGTTCCCGTCGGCCCCTGCTCGCAATTCAGCGCTTTGGCCAAAATCCTGGCAACCGTCGTTTTCCCCACGCCGCGGGTACCGGAGAAGAGAAACGCATGGGCAATCCGCTTCGTCGCGATCGAGTTCATCAACGTCTGCACGACGTGGGACTGCCCGATGACATCGTCAAACGTCCCCGGCCGGTATTTTCTTGCGGAAACTTGGTAGTCCATGTTGCGTCGATCGTGTCGGGGCGGTGGTGCTCGTCAGTGCTGGCGGCGCCTGACGCGCCGCGCGAGATGTCATCGAAGAAGTGGGGCCAGGTGATCCTGCGGCACACAGAACGAACCGCTTACCGTTGCTTCCTTCCGGACCTGGCGGGGTTCACAGGGTTCTGTTGCACAGGGCCCGGCCCCGTTACAGTTACGATATCTATCCCATCCCCTCGATTCGCGAGGCGATGGTCGAGCAAACGTTGATGGCGGATGAGGGTTGGCATTCGAAGTCGCGCTCACGCGCTCCCACTGAGGGGGCCCGCCCCCTCGTGTCTCCCCACGCAGGGGAGTATCTCCCCTGCGATCCCCCTCGTTCGAATCCCACCGCGTCCGTTCGCGATGGCAATTCCAACTCACACGCCTTCTCAACCTTGCAGGGCTCTGTTCGATGGCGGAGAGGGTGGGATTCGAACCCACGGTCCCGTTGCCGAGACGCATGCTTTCCAAGCATGTCGATTCGTCCACTCTCGCACCTCTCCGCGATCGGACGACTTCAAGGGGACGCATCTTATCACGCAGGTTTTGGTGCGGCAAGGTAAGCCGGAGCCTGCAAACATGACACTGCGACGGTGAAGGGAAGTCCGACCTCGATCGGGAGCCCCCGAGGGCCCCGTGGCGACTGCCCTCAGGATGCCACCATTGACCACTCCTGCGCGCATTCCTATACTGCGGGACTATTTCAGCGGAGGTACGTGATGAAAATCCTGGTCGGGATCGGTGTCGTGATCCTGCTGCTCATCGTCCTGATCGTCGCGTTACCATTCCTCATCGATCTGAACAAGTATCAAGACCGGTACCGCCCCTTAATCGAAGAGGCCCTCAACCGGAAGGTCGAACTCCGGGACATTCGGCTGACCATCTGGCCACGCATCGGCGCAAGGGTCGGCAGCTTTGTCGTGCAGGACGATCCGGCCTTTCGCACAGGCCCCTTCGCATCACTCTCTTCACTGGATGTCGGCGTGAAGCTGCTACCGCTGCTCAAGGGCACAGTCGACGTCGAGGAGATCACCCTGCGTGACCCGGTCATCACGGTCCTGAAAAATGCCCAGGGCCAACTCAACATCTCGACCCTCGGTGCCAAAACACCGGCTCCGCCGGCTCCTTCGAAGCCTGAGCCCCCCGCGCAGGCGCCCGGGAGTCCCCTCCAAATCCTGGCGCTCTTTGCGGTGGACCGGGTCTCGATCGACGGGGGAAAACTGTCGTATCGTGACGAGTCTACCCCGAAACCGACCGAGTACACCGTCAATAATCTTGAGTTTCTGCTCACCTCGGTCCACCTCGACGAAAGCCCCACCGTACATCTGGGTGCGAGGGTGCAGCCCTACAACTTGCCGGTCCGGCTCGATGGCACCTTCGGTCCACTCGTTGAAACCCTGGACGTGAAGTCGTTCACGTTCAACCTCGCACTAGGGAAAGTGGCCGTCGGGCTCAAGGGACGCGCGGTCGGAGGGAACCTGGACGCCACCGTCAATGCGCTGCAGATCGACACGGCGGATCTCCCCATCGCACTGCCGCTGACGAAACCGGTACAGCTCAAGGATGTGCATCTCACCCTCCATGCCCTGTACCCGATTCCGCCCGACACCCCGCCCGCCAATCAGGTCGATCTGACCGATCTGGGATTGACCCTGGTCATGGGCGGATCGGCGATCAACGTCAAAGGCACGGCCACCAAAGGCTTGGCTAATCTGACGGCGGCATCCGCCAGTATCAACTCCGCGGATCTTCCGGTTGCCATCCCCCTCACGAAGCCGGTCGAACTCAAAGACCTTCATGTGAACCTCCGGGCCAAATATCCGCCTAAGGAGGGAGCCGCGCCGCTCGAACTTGCCGAGATTCCGAACCTTGGCCTCACCGTCGCCATGGGGAGCTCACGTATCGAAGTCAAAGGATCGGTGCTTGGCGGATTGGCGAAAATCACCGCCAACTCAAAACTCATCAACACGACTGACCTACCAATCGCGCTGACACTGAAGAAGCCGGTGGAGGTCAAAGACCTGCAGGCCGCAGCCGAAATGAAGGGACAGGAAGCACGCCTCACCAACGCCTCGCTCCAACTGTTCGGCGGATTCGTCCGCACGCAAGGAACGCTCGGCCTGGGTTCCGCCACTCCACCCTTTAGCGGCACGGTCTCGATTCAAGGCCTCCAACTCGGACCGGCCCTTCAGGCCATCGGCACCGCCCAGGTGTCCATCAGCGGAACCGCCAACGCCGAACTGGCAGTCAATGGGCGTGGATTTACCCATCCGGACCTCGTCAAGGCCCTCGCAGGTACCGGCCGTGCGGCAGTGAAAGAAGGGAAAATCGAGGGGATCAATTTATTGCAGCAGGCCTCGATGTTGCTCAAAGTGGTCGGCGTTTCCTTAGACAACGTCAAAGCCACCGCTTTTTCCACCATCGAAAGCGACTTTGCGATCAAACAAGGGCTGATCGCCGTCCAGCGACTCCTCATCGACAGCCATGATTTTCAGGCCACCGGCGGCGGGACGATCGGCCTCGATCAGTCGCTCGACATGAAACTGAATTTGAATCTGTCCCAGGCCTTGAGCCAGAAGATTGCGGCCGGTTCTCCCATCGCCAGAGTCGCACTGACCGGCGGGCGTCTCTCGCTGCCGCTGCTCATTACCGGCAGCACGCAGGCCCCTTCCTATGGGCTCGACACAAAAATGTTTGCAGGAAAAGTCAAAGAGCAGGTGAAGGAAAAGGTCAAAGGCGCCGTGGGAGACCTCTTGAAAGGTTCCGCAAAACCGGACGATCTGAAACAGCAAGGCAAGGACCTCTTGAAGGGGCTCTTCGGGCGGTAACAGTTGCGGGGAGGACGCATGTCGTTGGCCAATCTGGTCACTCAATACATCGTGCAATACGGCTTTCGAATCATGGGGGCGATCCTGGTCGTCGTGGCCGCCCTGGTCGTCGCCAAATCGGTGGGGCGGCTCTTCGAACGCTGGCTGAACGAGCAGGACCTGGAGCCACCGCTCCGCCTGTTGCTCCTACGCCTCGTGAAGGCCCTCGTGGTGATCCTCGGGCTTCTCATCGCGCTGGATCAACTCGGCCTACAAATCGCGCCGCTGGTCGCCGGGCTCGGCGTGGCCGGCTTGGGGATGGGCCTCGCCCTGCAAGGCGTCTTGAGCAATGTCGTCGCCGGTCTGTCGATCATTTTCACGAAACCCTACCGGGTCGGCGAACATGTGTCGCTCTTAGGGGTGCACGGGGATGTCGCAAAAATCGATATCTTCACGACGACGCTCATGCATCCGGATCACTCCCGGATCGTGATCCCCAATCGCAAAGTCGTCGGAGAGATTCTTCACAACTTCGGCACGATTCGGCAGCTGGATCTCTCCATCGGGGTGTCCTACCAAACCGATATCGACACCACACTACGCGTGCTGCGCGACCTCGTCACCCGACACCCCAAAGTACTTCAGGACCCGGCCCCGATGATCGGGATTGCCGGCTTCGCCGATTCCTCCATTACCCTGTCCATTCGGCCCTGGGTCCAGGTCGCGGCCGTAGGAACGGCTCACAGCGAACTCAACCAGGCAATCATTCAACGATTACAAGCTGATGGGGTGGACATCCCCTTCCCTCAGCGTGAGGTACGACTACTGAATCCATCCTAAGGACAGAGCCGCTGATCACCCTCCAGGCTGCACATCCACGCCGCCGGTACCCGGCCTGACTTGTTGACCCCGGCGCAACATGCTAGTCTAGGCCCCTTTAGTGATAGAACGAGCGACCAAGGAGACCCCATCATGAGCAGGCAGACGGACCTCGATCGCCCCCGACGCTCAGAACGAACCTCTGGCAGCAGTCTCGCCGACACAGAAACGGAATCCGTGCTGACCGAGGAGCATGCAGCCGGCACCAACCTCGACAAGATCCGCGACATTCTGTTCGGCGCCCAGGTACGTGATCATGAGCGCCGGTTCGCCAAACTCGAAGCTCAGCTGCTGGCAGAAGCAGCCCAATTGCGCAACGACCTCAAGGAACGATTCGCCTCGCTGGAGCAATACATTCGAAAAGAAGTGGACACGGTGACGGGCCGCCTGACTGCCGAAGAACAGGACCGCACCGATGCGGTCGGACGCCTGACCACGGAACTGCAGACGCTGGCCGGCGTGCTCCAGCAGACGGCGACTCAGCTGCGGGAGCAGAGCGAGCAGGCGCATCACGATTTGCGCACCCAGCTCCAGAATCAGGCAACATCCCTCTCCAGTGATTTCACCCAGCAACACGCCGCCTTATCGGCCACCCTCGACGATGCGGTCCGCCAACTCTCACACCAAAAGACCGACCGCGCGTCCCTTGCGACGTTGTTCCAGGAGCTCTCACAGAGGCTCTCGCATGACCAGCCTCCGCAGCAGGCCTAACTCCACGCCGATTCGTCAGCGGTTCCGGTCTGCCCTTCAGACCGCGCGTACGGCTGTTTCCCCGACAACGATGTGTCGCGTAGAATACCCTCCTTCCTTCATGCCACGGAGACGGGATGGCGCACGCACCTAAAGCCGGCACGCCGGCAGTCGAACGCGACTATGCCGAATTGCGCAGCCTCCTCCTGGCGCCCGAGCAATCGCGTCTGGAGCAACTGCAGGAGCAGGTCGAACATCTCGACCTCAACGCCCATAATCTGAATCGTGTGCTTCCCGAGGCGATCGCGCTTCGTGGGGAGACCGACCACCGGCTGACCCATGCACTCACCCCTCACGTCTCCGAAGCGCTGGGGGTCTCCGTCCGCAAACAGCCCCACATGATCGTCGATGCGATTGCCCCGATCATGATGCCGGCGATCCGCCAGGCCATCGCCAATGCCCTGCGCAGCATGGTGCAGTCGCTCAACCAAACCATTGAACACAGCCTCTCGATCCGAAGCATGCAGTGGCGGCTGGAGGCCTTGCGTACCGGCAAACCGTTCGCCGAAATCGTCCTGCTCCATACCCTCTGTTATCGAGTCGAGCAGGTCTTTCTCATTCACGCACAGACCGGCCTGCTGCTCGCGCACGCAGCCGGCGACGCGGTCGCCGTGCAGGATCAGACCCTGGTCTCGGGCATGTTGTCGGCGATTCGGAGCTTCGTCCAGGATTCGTTCGGCGCAACGCCCGATCAGGCGTTGAACACCTTGCAAGTCGGTGATCTGACCGTCTGGATCGAACAGGGCCCCTCGGCAATCCTCGCGGCCGTCATACGTGGCACGCCACCGGAGACGTTTCACGTTCACCTCCAAGACACGCTCGATCGCATTCACGCCGAACATTCCGATGCGCTGACGCGCTTCATTGGTGATGCGGCACCCTTTACCGGGACCACACCGCTCCTGGAAGAATGCCTGCGGGCCCAGTTTGAAACGCGCCGGCGTGCCATCGCTCCCATTACGTGGGTCCTCCTGGCGGCGATCGTCCTGGCAGCAATCTGGTGGGGAGTGTCGGCCTTTCAAGACCGCCAACACTGGCAGGCCTATCTGGACCGGCTGGCCTCGGAACCGGGCCTCGTCGTCACCTCCACGCATTCAGCAGGCAATCGGTATGTGCTCACCGGGCTGCGCGACCCGTTGGCCGCTGATCCGGACGTGTTATTGCAGGACAGTGGGGTGGCCGCCGATCGAGTCGAAGCGAAATGGAGCCCCTACTACGCCCTCGACGCCGCGTTCACCCTGAAACGAGCCGGAATCGTCCTGTCACCCCCAGACACAGTTCGCTTGACCCTCGAAGGACCGCGCCTCACGGCCACCGGCACAGCCAGCGCAGAGTGGATCCGGCAGAGCCGACCGCTGGCGCGCCTACTCCCCGGTATCACCGAATATGACGACCGCCGCCTCGTCGCTCAATCGCTTGAGGCACTGGTCCAACGGATGGCAGGGGTCTGGATTCTGTTCCAACAGGGAACGGCGACGATCCAATCACCGGAACAACTTCAGGGGGTGCGTCGCATATCAGAGCTCCTGCATCAGCTGGACGATACGGCGCATCTCTCCGGCGCAACGGTGATACTAGAGATCACCGGCCAAACCGACGTCGTGGGCCGGTCAAGTCGGAACCAACGGCTGAGCGAGGATCGCGCTCGGTCGGTACTCGATGCCCTTCATCCTGCCACCTTTTCCGCGATCACGTTTCACGCTCGCGGGATCGGCCCGGCACCTGAATCGTCACCCTCCCTGGGTGCCGCCACGCTGCCGCAGGACCGACGAGTGTCTTTTCAGGCCACTGTTCACCCCGCTTCATGAAGACGCCTCTGACATGATCGAAAAAAAAATCTGCATGCTGGGCGCCTTTGCCGTGGGAAAAACCAGTCTGGTGCGCCGCTTCGTCACCAGCTGTTTCTCCGAACAGTATCAAACGACTATCGGAGTGACCGTCGACAAGAAAACCATGTCGATGGACGGCCAGCCCGTGACGTTGGTGCTCTGGGATCTCTACGGAGAAGACGAATTCCAAAAATTGCGCCGCTCGTATCTGCGCGGATCGTCTGCGTACCTGGTAGTCCTGGACGGAATGCGGCGGGCCACGCTGGACATCGCGTTGCACATTCAACTGACCGCGGCGGACACACTCGGCCCGGTTCCGTTTGTGGTCCTCATCAATAAACTCGACCGCCAGACGGATTGGGAAGTGACCGACCAAGACCTCGCGCAGTTAGCCCAACGGGGTTGGACGGTGCTCCTGACCAGTGCCAAGACAGGGCAGGGTGTCGAAGAGGCCTTCACAGTTCTCGCCCGCGCCATGCTCGCCACATCAGAACAAACACCTCCCGCGGGAACAACCGATGGCGCATAACACCCACCCGTCTGCACCGGACCTACTCTGCACGGATCTGTTGCAACGGCTCCAATTTGCCATCCTCGAACACGTAACCGGTACAGAGTTCCGCATCATCGGGCACCCGCCGGCCTGGCTATTCACCCTCTACCCCGATGCCCGACACAATCGGCCACTGTCCGTCGATGCTCGCACACCGGTGCTTCAGAATTTCCTGGCCGATGCAGCCGATGCATGGCAGACAGACGGCGACGACATCGCGCACTCTGGGTTTTGGAGCGAGCAGACCGCGGCCGAGGAGCCCTGGCACTTTCATGCCATGGCGCTGCGACACGGTCCCAGCCGTCTCTTGCTGATCCAACAAAGCACAGCAGCCTATGACCAACAGGCCACCCTCCTCCAGCGGGCCCGCGACCAGGTACTTCAGCAGCACGAACACAATCGTGGACACCAACGCACCCAGCACGAGCTCACCACGAAACTGGTGGATATGGAGCGGTCGCGGGACGACGTCGCCGTCATTTTGCAGCAGCTCGGACTGGCCACCCTGCTCATCGACCAACAGGGACAGGTGCGGTTTCTCAGTGCCTCCGCAGCTCGCCTGCTGGACACGCCCGCAACCGGCGGGCCGAACGGCCTGCTGTGGGAGACACTGCTCCCGCTGACGAAACCGGACCGGCTGGCCCTGCAATCGATGTTGCAGCAACCCGCACCCCGGCGCGAACGAGTGCAGTGCCATGTCGAAACCCAGGCCGGGCGGCACCTCTGGCTGGAGATCGAACTGCAAGACGATCCACGGGACACCGGAACCAAAATCATGTTTCTCCACGACATGACCGACGTCCACCACTTGCGGCGCCTGTTGGAGCTGAAGGCGCACTATCATGATTTGGTCGGCAAGAGCCGCGGGATGACGCAGATCTACGAACAGATTCAGGATCTGGCCCGTGTCGACTCCACGGTCTTGATCGAAGGCGAGACCGGTACGGGGAAAGAATTGGTGGCCCGCGCGTTACACCAGGCGAGCGCACGACATAAAGGGCCCTTCATTGCGGCCAACTGCGCCGGGCTCACGGATTCGCTGCTGGGCAGCCAACTCTTCGGCCACAAGAAAGGCGCCTTTACCGGAGCCATCGACGACCAGCAGGGGCTCTTCGAGGCCGCGCAGGGCGGGGTCTTGTTCCTCGACGAGATCGGCGATATCCCCCACAACGTCCAAACCAACCTGCTTCGCGTACTGCAGGAGAAGGAAGTCACTCGACTCGGTGAAACCAGGCCGAGAAAAGTGAACGTGCGCGTGTTGACCGCAACCCACCACAATTTGAGTCAGGACGTGGCGAAAGGAACCTTCCGCGCCGACCTTCTCTATCGGATTCGAGTCTCACGGATCCAGCTCCCGCCGCTGAGGGAGCGAAAGGAAGATATTCCCCTCCTCGTCGCCTCCTTCCTCACCGAGGGGCGGGCCAGCATGGGGAAAGTCATCCATCGCGCCAGCCCGGCAGCGATGGCGGCACTGATGGAGTACCATTGGCCCGGCAATGTGCGGGAACTCAAGAGCACGATCGAGTGCGCGATGATTCATTGCAAGGGCGACATGCTCGAAGCCACAGATCTGCCTCCCGAACTTTGCCAGGGACCGACAGACCATCCCTCCGAAGTTGTGCTGCACGGAGACGAGCGCAGTCGTTTCGTGGCCGCCCTCGGACAAGCCCGTGGCAACCGAACGAAGGCCGCGCGCCTCCTCGGAATGAGCCGCGCCACGTTTTACCGCCG